>ERZ791815.14-NODE-14-length-209720-cov-21.140042_pt1 | contig 209720 bp, 165 predicted proteins | sample MGYA00510302_ERZ791815 | MGnify/ENA primary metagenome ERZ791815 (study PRJEB30046, sample SAMN00791995) | human gut metagenome | study: EMG produced TPA metagenomics assembly of the A metagenome-wide association study of gut microbiota in type 2... | reverse complement strand
ATGTGGCTGTGAATTCCGTTGCCTGACTGAAGCGTTGGTAACCCGGTGTGGCCAATCGCAACATGATTTCTCCGAATGTGACTACTTTTTTGCTCATGGTTCAAATATAGTTATAAAATATCAGTGTGCAAATATACACTAAATCTTTGATTTAAAACAATCGATTGCGCAAAAATAAAAGCAAACTTTTTAGCTTTATTTTAGACGCTTGTCAATAAATGTGTTACAAATTTCGTGTTCGTTGACGGAATTTGCACTTGTGCTATTCTTTCAGAGAATCGGACAGGTGTTCTTTTATGACATATTTTTTGACCATTTTGAAAAGGTTGGACGCAAAAACAAAATCATTTAACGCTTTATTATCCGAAGTAAAAATTTCTTCATTATTTCCGACCCATTCTTTGTGTCCTTTATCCAGGAATACGATATTTTCTCCGATACCCATAACCGAATTCATATCGTGTGTATTAATAATTGTTGTAATGTTATATTCGCGGGTGATGTCTCTGACCAGTTCATCAATGAGTATCGAAGTCCGGGGATCTAATCCGGAATTAGGCTCGTCGCAAAATAAGTATTTAGGGTTTAAGGCAATCGCACGTGCAATTGCGACACGTTTTTGCATCCCTCCGCTTATTTCAGAAGGAAAGAGGTTGTTTGCACCTTTCAGGTTTACTCTATCCAGGCAAAATTCTGCACGCTTTATTCGTTCGGCCAAAGACTTGCGGGTAAACATCTTTAACGGAAACATGACATTTTCTATTACGGTCAGAGAATCGAATAGTGCCGATCCCTGAAACAACATTCCGATTTCGGAGCGTAAGGCCTTAATTTGTGCCCCGGATATTTGTAATAAATCTTTGCCGTCATATAGTATTTGTCCTGATTCTGGGCGTAATAATCCGACAATCGATTTCATCAATACGGTTTTCCCCGATCCGCTTTGGCCGATGATCAGATTCGTTTTTCCGGTGTGAAAGGTCGCAGAAATGTCATGCAAGATAGTTTTTCCGTCAAACGATTTTGTAACATTTTTAATTTCTATCATTGCAATAATATTTTGGTCAGTAAGACATCAAGTAATAAGATTGTTACGCTGCTTACGACTACAGAGTCGGTACTTGCCTGCCCTACCTCAAGAGCACCTCCTTTTACTTTATAGCCGTAAAAAGATGCTACGCTGCTAATCACAAATCCGAAGAAAAGAGATTTGATGATCGAGTACCAGATATAATATTCATTGAAATATGATTGTAGTCCGTAAACATAGCGGGATGTCGGAATAATTGAAGTGAAAATACTTACCAGATACCCTCCAAACAATCCTGTGAACATGCTGAATGCTACCAAGATGGGGATAAACGTTACTAATGCCGTGATTTTAGGTAAGATAAGATAATTGGCCGAATTTACTCCCATGATATCCAATGCGTCTATCTGTTCCGTTACTCGCATTGTCCCTATTTCGGATGCGATGTTAGAGCCTATTTTTCCTGCAAGGATAAGGCACATTATAGATGATGAGAATTCGAGCAGTAGGGTATCTCTCGTTATTAAACCTACCGTATAGGGGGGAATCAACGGAGACATGATGTTCAAAGATGTCTGTATGGCTATAACAGCACCGATAAACAGAGAGATCGTTACCACGATAGCAATAGAGTCTATCACGAGTTGATAAACTTCCATTATGTATCGTCTGAAAAATTCGCTCCATCGGTCGGGAATTGAGAAAACTTTACCCATTAATAAAATATATTCGCCGAACTTGTTTAGCGATTTTAATATAAACATATTTTTTCGTTTTTAGTAGATACTATTTCAGTAAAAAGAGTACTCTTTTTACGACAATATGTATATAATAAGAGTCTGTTTAAATTTCCCAATAGAGAAATATTATCAGGTTATCTTCGCATTTTCTTTCGGTTTTCTTCGTTTTTCACTCGTCAGATAGCTGGCTATCGTCTTCGTAAAACAGAAAAGCATCCTTGAAAGGAACTCTCAAATCTGACCTGAGTAAAATTTAATCAGACTCTACAAACTTAGGGAAAATTTTTCAGGCATGGCTGTTTTAAACTTAAAAATTGATATAAAATACCTTTATCTTTCATTTGCATACAGTGTAACAGCTCTTTATAATAATATTTTAAAAAACAAAAAAAATGAGGAAATGAAAAAATTTCGTGAAAAAATAAATGTATATTTGTGCACATAAAAAATGTATTAAAGTCGGCTTGTCGTACTCTTACACACCTAAATATGCGATGTGAATCGCTGAGCTCCTAAAAAAACGGTTATATTACCGTCTACAACACCAAAGAGATAAAGACGGGCTGGCTTTATTTTTTATATTTATAAAATTTAGAACGTTAAGTTACCGTAGTTCATGAAAATCTTTACCTTTGTACACGAAATAATCAGTCGCAAATAAATCAGATATCAGGAATGTCAGAAAAGTTTACCCCTAATATTGAGACAAAAAAAAATATGACCGATGCCCATATCGCACAAGGTGACGATTTGATGGTATTGAGAACCGAGGATCTGGTAAAAAAATATGGACAACGTACGGTTGCCAATCATGTTTCTATTAATGTAAAACAAGGTGAGATTGTCGGTTTGTTAGGACCGAACGGAGCAGGGAAGACCACGACTTTCTACATGACTACCGGTTTGGTCACCCCCAATGAAGGGCGTATTTTTCTGAATGATCTTGAAATTACGAAGTTTCCCGTATATAAACGTGCTCAGCATGGAATCGGATATTTAGCGCAGGAGGCTTCGGTGTTTCGTAAAATGTCGGTTGAGGATAATATTTTATCGGTTTTGCAAATGACCGGAAAGAGTAAGGAATTTCAGAAAGAGAAATTAGAAAGTCTGATTGCTGAATTTCGCTTGCAAAAAGTGCGGAAAAATTTGGGAGATCAGTTGTCCGGGGGAGAAAGACGACGTACGGAGATTGCTCGTTGTCTGGCTATCAGCCCTAAGTTTATTATGCTTGACGAACCTTTTGCCGGGGTTGACCCGATTGCCGTAGAAGATATTCAGTATATTGTATATAAGCTTAAAGAGAAAAATATCGGAATTTTGATTACCGACCATAATGCTCCTGAGACTTTGAGTATCACCGATCGGGCGTATATGTTGTTTGAGGGTAAGATATTATTTCAAGGAACTTCTGAAGAGCTGGCCGTCGATCCGGTAGTTCGGGAAAAATATCTTGGGCGTAATTTTATTTTTCATCGTAAGAAATTCGATTAATTTTTCGAGGAATATACCGCGGTAGTTTTTTATATCCGTAACGACTTTTTTTGTAGATATTTATATAAGGTATAGCTGCATAAGATAAAAAGTATCAAACTATATACGGCAATATCCCAAGTACCGTTTTCTATAGTACCGAGTTTTTCAAAGTAAGAAAGTTCGTATCCCTGATTTTCTATATAACGGAAAACAATGGTTATGCTGTTATTAAAAAAATGTGCGGTTATCGGTAACCATATATTTCCTGACCATACAAGCAAATATCCGAAAAAAGCTCCGAGCAACATGCGAGGAATAAATCCGAAAAACTGAAAATGTACAGCGCTGAATATTATTGCTCCGATCCATATTGCGGCATGTTTGTTACCTGTTTTTTCCCATAATAGCTTTTGAAGGAGTCCTCTGAACAAGGCCTCTTCCCCTATACCGGTCAGAATGCCGATAACAAAAATCAATAATACCAGAGCTCCTAAAGAATGTACGTTTAGTAGTTGATCGGTAATCAGTTGGGCTGAGGCTTCTTTATTACGCATCCATGTTTCAATAGCCGAAAATTTCTCGGGCAATGACAAAGACTGATTCCAGCTAATGACTAAATTCATGAAGGGTACAAATACGATCATACAGATTATAACACCGATAAATGCTGTAACAGTCGGTTTTTTATCCATTTTCAAGTATGAAAACGGACGGGGGCTGAATAGTCCGGCTGCAACTATGGCTGTGGAAATAAAAAGAAAAATGCATTGGATGGACATACTTCCTACAAGAATATCCGATTGAGATAAAATGTTGCTAAAACCGGTACTGAATAACCATATCAATATTGCCGATATGATGAGCATTATCAGCATAATACAAAGCGTAATGAATACTTTCGTCCAAAAAGAAGCTGTTCCGTATATATTTGAAAAAGTCATATTTTATGAATGTTAGAAGCTTGCCGATCGGGTTATAATTAAAATAAGAATAAGTAATAGCGTAAAAATCAGTTGATTTCGGGCAGTTTTCCCTAAAATCGGATTCAGTTCTGTCCCTTTCTTTTTCGTCATTGCATACCAAGTTTTCAGGTGTATACCTAAATATAGAATAGCGGCGATATAGCCGGTTATATTGGTGGTGAACCAGATAGTTCCGGTAACAGCTAATGCTACAATTCCATTCAAAAGGTATGCGTATTCTGCGAATTTACGCCCGAATAATACGACGAGTGTTTTTTTATTCGAAGTTTCATCGGTCTCTTTATCCCGATAATTGTTGACCATGAGAATATTGACCGATAATAAGCCCATAGCTATGCTGCAAAGAAACACTTGCCGTTCGAAATAAAGGGCCTGGACATAAAAAGAAAGATTAACAGCTATGAGTCCGAAAAAAATGAATACAGCGATATCTCCCAATCCGTGATAGGATAGGGGATAAGGTCCTGCAGAATAAGCTATTGCAAAAATTGCGATAAGTATACCGGCGATGAGCAGTTCCCAACCGCCTATGGGGATAAGCAAACAGCCGGCAACGCAAGCTAAAGCCAAAGTCAGTATTGTTGCCAGAAGCATGGATTTGGGAGAAACATCACCGGATGCTACGGCTCTACGCGGTCCTACACGATCAGAATTATCACTTCCTTTTTTATAGTCGAAGTAATCATTGCCGAAATTTGAAGCGATTTGAGCCAATAATGCAAATATAAGGCATATTGTAGCTGCATATCCGTTGAATGTATTCTGATACCATGCGTATGCCGAAGCTGCAATTACAGGACTTACCGATGTCGGTAAAGTACGGGGACGGGCAGCCTCTATCCATTTCTTTATCATTGAAACTCTATCTTAAAGTTCTTCTTCGTTTTCCTTTTGTAAGATACCGAAACAAGCTTGTATCGCTTTACGTATTGTTGCGGCATCTTCTTTGTCCTCTTTCAAAATCGAAAGCACAAAGCTAAGATATTTTTCTTTATTTGCCAATCCGCATAAATGAGTCACTCGGCTTTGGGGTAGCATTCCTTTTTGATTATATACTCTTAAAATGGCCGGATAATCTTCATTTTCAGCATATCGGATAAACTCATCGAGAATATTTCTATATATAGAGTCCGTGTCTATATTATCGGTCAACGTTTCTATATGCCGGGTAAACTCTTCGATGGTGTTTAAACGCCGGTCTATCGTGTATTCGATTTCTCTGCGGGTGCGGTGACGGGTGTGTAGTAAGGCTTGAGATTCTATATCCTTTTTGAAAAGAGCTATTACGTTCTGTTTTACAGCATGAAACACTTCGTCTTCATTCTGTAACATTCTTCTGGCAATTACTCGGATTATAGGTTCGAGCATTAGCAGATTTTCTACTTCAGCAACATCCGGAACATAAATGTTTCGTTCTCTTAAATATTTGATTTCATGCGGTGTACGTCTATCTCTATCTACAATTCCTTTTGATTCGAGATGATGAAATCCTTTCATTTCGGCAAAAGCTTTAGTCGTTTCTATGACCTTAGAGCATCCTCCGAGCGGTTTTACCATATATTCCGGGAAAATATACGGGTATAATTTTATATCGATACTGGATGAGTCCGTGCCTTCTATAAAAAGAATAGGTTTTCGGCTTCCTAACAGTTCAAGATAAACTTCTTCTGGAAAAAGTTCTTGATTTTCTATGAGTTCGTAATCCCAAGAGTGTTGATCTGCATCGTATGATTTTACCCATATTCTTATTCCACCGGTTCTTGTCGTTGCGAATTCTATGTCGTGTGTCAGATATACAAATGTGCAGTCGGGACGTTCTTGCTCTATATAATCCCATAAAGAACTCATGATTGAGCGGTGCAGATGAACTTCCGGATCTTCGATAATCAAAATAGAGTCGGACGATGCCGATAGTGCTGCTGCGATTAAATAGAATACCACCCTTTCGCCTTGACTCATACGCAAGGCATTATATGGATTATTACATTTATCCGATATGATTTCCAAGCGATCGGGTTTGCGCAATAGCCGGCTGTGTGGGAATATTTTTTCCCATATAATTTGAGTCCTGTCGAGTTTGGTAACCGGAATGGCTACTCCGATCTCATTCTTTAACCGTTCTTTGTATTCTGTCAATGTTTTGAATTCTTCATATTGGAGTAGACAAAACAGTTGCTCGAATTCCGTTTGTGTTTGAGAAGCCGGTTTTTCACCGAAAGCTTCTTTAAACTGTCGGGCAATAGAGTTGGGAGAATCGGGAGAATCAGGAACGATACAAACCGAGTTCAGTGCGGATATGCGAAATGTCTGTTCAGTATATTCCCGTTCTATTTCTTCTCCGAAACGACTCTTGCCTGCGCCGTTTGCACCGATTATGACTATATTATGAGGGTTCTGTAAAACAATTCTTTCCGATAAATCGTTTTTAGGAGGTAATGTGATTTCCATATACAAACATGTTATCTTTAGAAAAACTTGTATTTCTCAAATGTACGGAATTATCATTTATAAAAGTGTCCGACTGCCATTTTTTTTTTATTTTTGAGGCAGATATAATTTAAAAACGGAATATTATGTTTTCAGGAATTGTAGAAGAAGCAGCTACCGTTGTGGCTCTTAAAAAAGAACAGGGAAATTTGCATTTGACTCTTTCTTGTTCGTTTACTGACGAGTTGAAAATAGATCAGAGCGTGGCGCATAACGGAGTATGTCTTACCGTGGTGAGTATAGAAGAAGGGGCATATACCGTGACAGCAATTCAAGAAACTCTTGACAGAAGCAATCTGGGCTTGTTGAAGGTCGGCGATAAAGTCAATCTCGAACGAAGTATGGTGATGAACGGACGGTTAGACGGGCATATCGTTCAGGGACATGTTGACCAGACAGCTCGTTGCACTGCTGTAGAAGAAGCCGATGGCAGTTGGTATTATACTTTTGTATATGATTTTGACAAAAAGAAAGCTCGCGAAGGATATATGACAGTGGAGAAAGGATCGGTAACGGTAAATGGCGTGAGCCTGACAGTTTGCAATTCTAAAGATGACAGCTTTCAAGTAGCAATAATTCCTTATACTCATGAACATACTAATTTTCATCAAATTACAGTGGGGAGTGTAGTGAACCTTGAGTTTGACATTATCGGTAAGTATATCAGTCGCATGATGAAGTATTCTGATTAAATCTGTATATATGGATTTTCTTTTTCTTGTAAAACAGCGGCAGAGCGATCGGGCTTTTGATCCGGAACGTTCTGTCGAGCCGGAAAAGCTGGAGCGCATTTTAGAGGCAGGACGGCTTGCTCCGTCATCTTGTAATTCGCAACCTTGGCATTTTATCGTAGTCGATGATCCGGAGTTGAAAAATCGTGTGGCAGATGCGACATCGAATCGTATATTGAACATTAACCACTTTACCAAACAAGCTCCGGTACATATTGTTATTGTTGAAGAAAGTGCTAATATTTCTGCCGGTTTGGGAGGCTGGATCAAGCGGAAGCATTTTCCCCATATCGATATTGGAGTAGCCGCATCACATATTGTTTTGGCTGCGGCTGCCGAAGGATTGGGCAGTTGTATATTGGGGTGGTTCGACGAAAAAGCCATGCGTAAGGTTTTGGGAATCCCTTCCGGAAAAAGAGTTATACTCGATATTGTAATAGGATATTCGGTGCAAGAACATCGTGATAAAAAAAGAAAATCGGCAGATACGATAATATCTGTCAATCACTATTGAATATGAATGAGAAATAAGAGCGTGTACAATTTTGTACACGTTTTTTTTTACACTACTTTTGTAAGCGAATCAGAAAATTACCATAATGAGCGATCAACGTTATAATCTGCGCGGCGTTTCCGCATCGAAAGAGGATGTTCATAATGCCATAAAAAATATAGATAAGGGTATTTTCCCGAAAGCCTTTTGTAAAATTATTCCTGATATTCTCGGGGGAGATCCGGAGTATTGCAATATCATGCATGCCGACGGGGCGGGGACAAAATCTTCTTTAGCGTATATATATTGGAAAGAAACCGGAGATCTTTCGGTTTGGAAAGGGATTGCCCAAGATGCGCTTATTATGAATATCGATGATCTTTTGTGTGTCGGTGCTACCGATAACATTCTTGTGTCTTCGACCATAGGACGGAATAAATTGTTGATTCCCGGTGAGGTCATTTCTGCCATTATTAACGGTACGGACGAATTGCTTTCGGAATTGCGTGAGTTAGGTGTAAACGCTTATGCTACCGGAGGCGAGACAGCCGATGTAGGGGATTTGGTGCGTACGATTATTGTGGATAGTACGGTGACATGCCGGATGAAGCGGTCGGATGTCATATCGAATCATCGTATACAGGATGGTGACGTTATCGTAGGTATGGCCTCATTCGGACAGGCTACTTATGAAAAAGAATATAATGGAGGCATGGGTAGTAATGGCTTGACTTCTGCACGTCATGATGTTTTTTCTAAATATTTGGCAGAGAAATATCCCGAAAGTTATGATGCGGCTGTTCCTGAAGAGCTTATCTATTCCGGAGGACTTCGTCTTACAGACGAGATCAAGGGATTGGGGCTTGATGCAGGTAAACTTGTATTGTCGCCTACCCGTACTTATGCACCGGTAATTAAAAAATTATTGGATTATATGAGGCCGGAAATACATGGTATGGTACATTGTTCGGGTGGAGCACAAACTAAGGTAATGCATTTTGTAGAAGGTGTGAAAGTCACGAAAAATAATCTTTTCCCTGTTCCGCCTCTCTTTAAGATGATACAAGAACAGTCGGGAACTGACTGGCAGGAGATGTATAAAGTGTTTAATATGGGACATCGTATGGAAGTGTATGTGACACCAGACCGAGCACAAGAAGTCATAGATATTACCCGCTCATTCGGGATCGATGCCCAGATTATCGGATTTGTCGAAAAAGCTGATAAGAATAGTCTCGTTATCGAATCGGAATTCGGACATTTCGAATATTAGAACTTCTGGAAATGATAAAAAAACAAACCGTTCTTCGGAAATGAAAAATTCCGGCGAACGGTTTGTTTTTTATTGTTTTATCCGATAAATTTTGTTGCTTTATTTTACCGGAATTTGTTTCGGTTCTTTAGATTCGGGAAGAGCCTTTTTGGGAATTGTGACGCTTAATATGCCATTTTCCTGCTTAGCTTCAATCCCATCCTTATTGATATTTTCCGGTAAAACCAAAGTTTGACGAAATTGAGAATAGGAGAATTCCCTTCTTAGGAATTTGCCTTTTTTATCTTTTTCTTCATTTTCTTTTTTATTTTCCACCGTGATTATAAGATGATCATTATCGTCTATGCGAACGCTGAAGTCATCTTTAGTCAGACCCGGAGCAGCTATTTCTACTTCGTATTCTTTATCGTTTTCGATAATGTTTACAGCAGGTGCTGAACTGTTGGATTTTGCGATCCATTCGTTTCCGAAAAAATCATTAAAGATACCGGGTAACCAGTTTTGAGAATGTTTTGCAGGTGTCATAATTGTACCTCCTAAAAATTAAATTAAACATATAACTATTAAGTAAAAAAACTTTGAACTGTTTAAATATCAATTCAAAATACTATTAGTACTACTGCAAAGAACATGCCACAAAAAGAATTTGCGGCGGTATTGGCAGTTAAAAAAACGATATAAGCTCAAATTTTATTGGGTAATAGCAATATCGTATCGCAGTAGAGAGAATTGTATATGGAAAGGGTAGCCCTCTAATTTTTTGTTTCCTCCGGTACTTTTATGAAAATAATATCGTTTGCCCTTGTCGAAACTTTCTATTTCAAATTGCCGAGTTGTATGGGGCAGTAATTCTCCATCGACCATTACTTCCCGGTAATCAATCATTTTTCCGTTGGGAGCTCTATATGTGATTTTTAGTTTTACTCGGGTAACCAGATTTTCGGTATTGTTTTGTAGCATGAATGTTTCGGTACGGTCATTCAGCCTTTTTTCAAAACCTAACATGTCTATGGCATGGGCAAAATCTGTTTTTCTTAGACTTCCGGATTTCCCGCATAAAGTATTTTGTACTGTATTCTTTTTGTTTGTAATGATTCGTGCCGGCTGTGTTCGTGGTACGAACGGATTTTTCGGAACGTTGTTTTGTCCGGATAGTAAGATACAATTACAAGAAAGCACTATAATCAAAAAGAGTACATGTTTCATGATAGGATAGCTATAAATGATTAACTTTAGTTACAAAAATAAGATTTTTAGGATAAATGGCGGTAATTCTGTTTAGAAAATGTATATTAGAAAACGCATTTCTGTATCTTTACAGACAAAAATAAAAAAATGAAACGTCATACATTTCTATTGATATTGGGGGTTTTATCTTTAGGTGTAATTCAAGCTGTTCCTTTATTGAACGGGGCGGATCAGATTGATAAAATTGTTTCTTTGTTAAAATCCAAACGGGTCGGATTAGTCGTTAATCATACTTCTTTGGTGGGGGATAAGCAAACACACCTTTTGGATACATTATTGAGTCGGGGAGTTCATGTCGTCTCTGTTTTTGCACCGGAACACGGCTTTCGCGGAAATGCAGATGCCGGAGAAGTTGTCATGAACGGTCGTGACAAGCAGTCGGGTTTGCCCATTATATCCCTTTATGGGAAAAATAAAAAGCCGGCAAGAGAACAGCTGTCTGGAATAGATGTTATAGTATTCGATATTCAAGATGTCGGTGCTCGTTTTTACACTTACATAAGTACTATGTATTATGTAATGCAGTCTTGTGCTGAAACAGGAGTGGAGATGGTCGTGTTGGATCGTCCTAATCCGAACGATTATATTGACGGACCGATCATGCAAGACTCTTTGCGTTCATTTGTTGGAATGTTGCCGCTTCCGGTTCTACACGGTTTGACAATCGGGGAATTGGCCGGAATGATTCGGGGTGAAAATTGGGGGGATACTCATTCCTTAAAACTTACGGTAATCCCTGTAAAAGGTTGGCAACATGGAGATTCTTATATTCTTCCTGTGAAACCGTCTCCTAACTTGCCGAATAGTCGATCTATCACATTGTATCCGTCATTATGTTTTTTTGAGGCGACAGATATTAGTGTAGGGCGGGGTACTCGTTACCCTTTTCAAGTATTGGGCTATCCGGATAAGAAATTCGGAACATTTAGTTTCACACCTCGTGCGCTTCCCGGCTTTGATAAGAATCCATTACAGAAAGATAAGACTTGTTTCGGAATCGATTTACGGGAGATTGAAGTGAGTGGAGGATTGTCATTGAAATATATCCTTGATTTTTACCGGATTGCAGATCAAGGAAAATCCTTTTTTACCAGACCTCGTTTTTTTGATATGTTGATGGGAAATACGCAGGTCAGAATGGACATAATTGCCGGAAAAAATGAGAGTCAAATAAAAGGGCGCTGGGCTGATGAATTGAAAGAATACCGGCAGATGAGAAAGCGATATTTACTTTATTCTGATTTTCGTAATTTTGATTAATGTGTTGTTGGAAATTTAAAGCCTGTTTAAATTTCGGAGAGACGAAGCATCAACTTTGCAGCTGCCCGGGCGTCACTCAATGCATCATGGTGGTTAAGAGGAATTTGAAAATATTCACTGACAGTGTTGAGTTTATGATTTCTGAGAAATGGCAGTTTTTTGCGGGCTAATCGATAAGTACAGATACTTTCTGGAAGATGACTGGCGATTTGAGCCTTTTCGAGACAAGCATGCAGAACGCTCATGTCAAAAGGTGCATTATGTGCGACAATCGCGTCGCATTTGACAAACCACGAATCGATCCGACTCCAGACTTCTTCAAACGTCGGAGCATCCATTACCTTATCGGGGGTAATTCCATGTATGGCCGTACTCCAGTGTGAAAAGAAAAAAGGCTGAGGTTTTATAAGGGTTTCCCATTCTCTTGTTATTAGTCCGTTATTAACGATTACTAATCCCATAGAACAAGCACTGCTTCTGTATTTGTTGGCAGTTTCAAAATCTATTGCGATAAAATTGTTGATCATATTTTGTTCTTGGTGCAAACATACTCAAAAAGAACTATCTGATCGAATATTTTAGAAATTTTATTGCTTATCGATATGGATAAGTGGATCTAAATGTTATTGATTTAAAAAATATAGTAGCAAAAAGATTATATTTTTTATGTTGTTCTATACAAAAGTGTTATATTTGTCCCTGCAAAATACCTATATGGCTTTATAAAAATGAGATGAGTAAGTCGTTTTTGTTTGGCTGGTATGGTTAATAAATTGTATATCACTAAAATAATATTGAAAAATACAAGGTAAAAATGGCATTGATTATTCCGAAACAGTATAAATTGAAATTACTTCCCGAGACTACCGAACAGGCAATAAAGACATTGAAGGTCAGTTTTCAGGAAAAATTGTCTAAATCGTTGAACCTCCGTCGAGTAACAGCACCTTTGTTTGTATTAGCCGGAACAGGTATCAATGATGATCTTAACGGACATGAGAGAGCTGTTACTTTTCCGATTAAATGTATGGGAGATAGAAGGGCGGAGGTCGTGCATTCCCTTGCTAAATGGAAACGATTAAAGTTGGGGGCTTACGGAATCGCTCCGGGATATGGACTTTATACGGATATGAATGCGATCCGTTCGGATGAAGATCTGGACAATTTACATTCTTTATATGTAGATCAGTGGGACTGGGAACAGACGATTACCGAGCAAGACCGGAATTTGGATTATCTGAAGGATGTCGTTCGTAAAATATATAATATTGTAAAAGAACTGGAAAGTCAGGTATATGCCGACTTTCCCCATATTACTCCTATATTGCCGGACAAAATTACTTTTATTCATGCCGAAGAGCTTTTACAAATGTATCCGACTCTGTCACCGAAAGATAGAGAAGCGAAAGCTGCACGGAAATATGGTGCGATATTTATTATCGGAATAGGGGGAAAACTCTCTAACGGAGAACCTCATGACGGGCGTGCTCCGGACTATGATGATTGGATATCTATGAATTCGGATGGATATAACGGATTGAATGGAGATATTATTTTATGGAACTCCATTTTAGAATGTCCATTCGAACTTTCCTCTATGGGTATTCGTGTCGATCGTATAGCTTTGCGACGGCAGTTGGAAACTTGCGGTTGTCCCGAACGGGAAAAGTTAGATTTTCACAAAGCGTTATTATCAGGAGAACTGCCGCTTTCCATCGGTGGAGGAATCGGGCAATCGCGTCTTTGCATGTTTTTGTTGCAAAAAGCGCATATCGGGGAAGTGCAGGCAAGTATTTGGCCTGAAGATCAAATTACCGAATGTGCCAAGCACCACATTTATTTATTGTGATGATCGAGTTTATTCAGTAAAATAAAACAGCCCCGTTATTGTATAATATATTTGTATGATAGCGGGCTTTCTGTTTTTTTTCTACCTTTGTATAGCTATTCTAAAAAATAAAAAGAAAATTCTATGTCATCCTTACGTTTCAGAGTTGTAGAGGAAGCTTTTAAGAAGAAAGCAGTTCCTGTGGAACGCCCGGAAGAACGTCCGTCCGAGTATTTTGCCAAGTATGTATTTAATCGTGAAAAGATGTTTCGATATTTGCCTCGGAAAACGTACGATGCATTGGTCGATGCGATTGATAACGGAAAACCTTTAAACCGGGAGATTGCCGATCCTGTTGCTGCGGGAATGAAAAAATGGGCAATAGAAATGGGTGTGACGCATTATACTCATTGGTTTCACCCTTTGACCGACGGTACAGCCGAGAAACACGATGCTTTTGTAGAACACGACGGCAAAGGCGGAATGGTCGAGGAGTTTTCGGGAAAGCTGTTGATTCAGCAAGAAGGAGATGCTTCGAGTTTTCCGAACGGAGGAATCCGAAATACGTTCGAGGCTCGCGGATATAGTGCGTGGGATCCTTCTTCTCCTGCATTCATAGTGGGAGATACGTTATGTATTCCTACTATTTTTATTTCTTATACAGGAGAGTCTCTCGATTACAAAGCTCCTTTGTTGAAATCGATTGATGCCGTTACTTCTGCAGCGTTGGAGGTGTGTCATTATTTTGATTTGCGAGTAAAAAAAGTTTATTCTTATTTGGGCTGGGAACAAGAGTATTTTTTAGTTGATGAAGGATTATATGCTGCCCGTCCGGATTTGTTACTGACGGGACGAACGCTTATGGGGCATGAAAGCTCTAAAAATCAGCAGCTTGAAGATCATTATTTTGGCGCTATTCCTACTCGAGTATCGGCTTTTATGCAAGAATTGGAAATTGAAAGTTTGAAATTAGGCATTCCGGTGAAAACTCGTCATAATGAGGTTGCTCCTAATCAATTCGAGTTAGCTCCCATATATGAAGAATGTAATTTGGCGAATGACCATAATCAGGTCATTATGGAACTTATGCGCCGTGTTGCCCGTCGTCACGGATTCCGTGTGTTACTGCACGAAAAGCCATTTAAAGGCGTAAACGGGTCGGGTAAGCATAATAACTGGTCTTTAGGAACGGATACCGGAATACCGTTGTTAGCTCCTGCAAAAACACCCGAAGGTAACCTGCAGTTCGTTACATTTCTTGTAAATGTAATCATGGCTGTTTATAAACATAATGCTTTGCTGAAAGCCAGTATATCTTCAGCTACTAATGCACATCGTTTAGGGGCGAACGAAGCACCCCCTGCAATAATTTCTATTTTTCTGGGATCGCAGATGTCAGATGTTCTTGATGCTTTAGAAAACAGTTCGGATGATGCAGTAATAGAATTATGTGATAAAACAGGAGTAAAGCTCAATATATCCCAGATTCCCGAATTGCTTATGGATAATACGGATAGAAATCGTACTTCACCGTTTGCTTTTACCGGAAATCGTTTTGAATTCAGAGCAGTCGGTTCGTCTGCCAATTGTGCTGCGGCTATGATTGTTCTTAATTCTGCGGTCGCCCATCAGCTTCGCCTCTTTAAAGAAGAAGTCGATAAGAAAATTCAAACAGGGGAAAGTAAAGAGAAAGCGATTATTCAAGTATTGAAAAAATATATAAAGGAAAGCAAACCTATTCGTTTTGACGGTAACGGATATAGTGATGAATGGAAAGTCGAAGCTGCTGCCCGAGGATTGGATTGTGAGACCAGTACTCCTGTTATTTTTGACGCTTATATAAAACCTGCTTCTGTCGAAATGTTTTCGGCAGTGGGGGTGATGAATGCCTTAGAGCTGGCTGCTCGCAATGAAGTAAAATGGGAAATGTACACTAAAAAAATACAGATCGAAGCTCGGGTGATGGGAGACTTGGCTTTAAATCATATTTTGCCTGTTGCAACGAGATATCAAGCTTTGTTATTAGATACGGTTTGCAAAATTAAGGAAGTGTTTCCGCCTGAAGAAGCCGCTGCGATGTCTTCTAAAGATATGGAAATAATTCGCAAAATAGCCCGCCATACGCTTTCTATACAGGAAAAGGTGGCTACTATGGTGGATGCACGTAAGTTGGCGAATAAAATTGAGGGAGAAAGGGCAAAAGCTATTGCATACCATGATACTGTCGCTCCGATGTTAGATGAGATACGGTATCATATCGATAAGCTTGAATTGATGGTCGATAATCAGATGTGGCCTTTGCCTAAATATAGGGAAATGTTATTTGTACGTTAAGTTTCTATATCAAAGATATACCAAATAGCGGAAGGCGGTTTTAAAACTTAAAACCGCCTTCCGCTATTTGGTATGTTATATTATTAAGTTTATTTGCAAGCAAAAACTGCAGTATTGTTTTTTATCATATCTTGATAAGCCATAACTCCTGCTTTAGAAAGTTCTACAGTCATAGTCTCCCCGTTTGCATTATACATATTTACATGGTTATCGTCGATGAATGTCATAAATTTTGTACTCTGACCGTTTGCTTCTACCGACCAAGATTTGTCGCTATCATCGAATACAAGTTCAAAAGTTTTGTTCGCGGTTTCATCAGTAATGGTGTACCCGTTTTCGTGTGTTTTTACTAAATATTCATGACCGTTTTCTCCTTTGATCTGTTGAGTATTATCTGCGATGGGATTAGAACCTGACCAGAATTCGACAGAGTTCAATACTACGACATCGGCCAATAGCGAAATTTCATATACCGGAAGAACCCAGAATGCAAAAAACACAAGTTCACTTACAAATTTATTTCCTCCTACACCTTTATTCCATCCGAGGAGCTTGTTTGTCAATCCGAAAGATCCTATACAAGAGGAAAACATCAGGCTGCCGCAAAGTAGTACGACTACAGCCATAGTCAATTTGTTTCTTTTCATAATTGTATGAATTAAAATAGTTTATTAGTAGTCTTTGTTTAATTAACTAAATGTAATGATAATTATTCGTTTTATTGCAAATATAAGATAAATATTAGATAAATGCAACTAATAAACAATGATTTGTTATGATATAAGTCGATATCATTAATATTTTTTATTGTAAAATTTGAACAGACCCTTGAATCCGTTATAGATACCGATATTCGATCATTTTTATCCGATTAATTTTTGATGCCGTAACCAATCGAAAAGAAGATCTTGCCATATTTTGTAATATGCAAAATTTGTATTGCAACCCCAACCATGACCTCCGGACGGGAAAATATACATAGAAGCATTGATGCCTTTTTGTTTAAGTCCGTTATAAAATAAAATACTGTTTGCTGGAGGAACAGATTTGTCGTCATCGCTCAGCAGAAGCAATGTCGGCGGTGTTGTTGGAGAGATTTGTTTTTCGTTCGAAAAATTGTCGTTTTCTATTCCTTTCCCTAATAGATTTTCTTTACTTCCTTTATGAGTTAAGTTATTATCCATAGTAATGACTGGATAGAAAAGAATCATGAAATCCGGACGATTCTGTTTATCGAAATGTGTCCCTAAAGTGGCTGCTAAATGGCCTCCGGCAGAAAAACCGCTTATACCTATTTGGTTAGCCTTTATGCCCCATTCTGATGCATTTTGTCGAATGATGTTCATCGCCTCTTTAGCATCAGAAAGCGGTATATCGGCATGCCCGTTGGGCAGTCTGTATTTTAAGACTATTCCGGCAATACCTTTCCGGGTAAGAAGCTTTGCAAAATCATGACCTTCATGTTGCATTGCTTGACGGGCATATCCTCCTCCCGGACAAATTAATACAGCTGTTCCTGTGTTGATTTTTTTATCGGGTAGGTAAACATACATTTCTGCAGTGTGACTATTTAGCAATCTGCCTCCTTCAATTATTTTTTCAGGGAGAGTAATACCGTTGTTTTCTTTTGTACCATTAGGCCACACCTGTATGGTAAATGAGTTTTGAGAAAAAATCATTGTATTAAAAAATAATGCTATAATAGAGAATATCCATTTCATAAATTTAGAGTCGTTAAGCTTTTATTTTACTTTTGTAATATTCATATAGTTTCAGTACTTTATTTACATAGCTATATGTTTCACGTCCTCTGAAATATCCGAATTTGCAGACCTCATCATTGAAATATTCGGGATTGCTTTTCAATAGAATATATTCAGCAACATTTCCGTCCCATTTTTGTGGATCTTTACCGTACTTTTTCGTTAAAGCAATGGCGTCGAGAACATGTCCTATTCCGGAGTTGTATGAAGCCAAAATAAACTTCATGCGTTCTTGAGGATCTTCTATTGTCGAAAAGCTCCGGTCTAAAGATGCCATTATTTTTATTGCGGTTGCGATATTTTTTTCCGGATTTTGTATGTCTTTGTCTGCTAAACCGTTGCTTCTTGCGGTACGAGGCATAATTTGCATTAGTCCTTTAGCTCCGGCCCATGATACCACCGATGTGTCGAATCTCGATTCATGGTAAGCTTGAGCTGCTATCAATCGCCAGTCCCAGCCTTGTTCTTTTGCATATTTCTTAAATAGAGGATCATATACAGAGATTTGTCCCTTTTTTATAGATAAAACTTCGGGTATCGGAGAGTTCTTGCTTAGTTCGAAATATCGTTTTAAAATTTCCTTGTATTTAGGGCTTTTTGTATTATTTTCAGCCCATTTGTCAACCGCTTTTGCCAGTTCAGGCTCGTTTGTCCTGACCGCCCAAGCCGACCGTTGAGGAAAACTTATATTCAATTTTATGTCTATATTATTATAATAAGTTTTATTGAGACGGGCTATGTTATTATCGGCGAGGGTATAATCTATTTTACCGTTGGCCACCATTTCTATCAAATCTTCGGTGATGATGGTGTCTTTATTCATTAAGTGTATTTTGATTCCCCCTCCCAGTTCATTATTCAGATTATTGATACGGGTTTCATATTTCGAATCTTTTTCTACATATATATCTTTTCCGACAAGTTCGGTAACGTTACGTAGCAATGTCTTATTTTTTTCTATTCGTTGAATGAGTATCTGGTGAGTAATTATTTCAGGCCCGCAATAGAGTAATTGGTCTTTTAAGTCACCTGTGATCGGGATATCATAAGCAATAATATCTCCTTCTCCCTTTTGTAGCATTTCGACCAATTTCCCGATATTTTCCGCAACAACTATTTGGGTCTTTAATCCTTCCGATTCGGCAAATTGCTTGATCAATTCGTATTCGTATCCCATTTCTTCACCGCGGTACAAGAAATAAGAAGTTGAGCTGTATAGTGTAAGTACGGTCAATTCACCTTTTTTCTTGATCGATTCCAAGTCATTTAACTCCGGATTCTTTTCTTTTTTCCCGTGTTGGCAAGAAAATAGAAACAAGAATAAAAGTATGTAAGCCGTTATTCTTACCATATCGGGTCTGATTAAGGATTCAGTTTATGGGCTATAAAATTTGTCAGAATATCGATTGCAACAAGGTTGTTTCCACCTTGAGGTATAATTAGATCGGCATATCGTTTTGTTGGTTCTATATGTTGCAAATGCATAGGTTTCAGTACTTTCTCATATCGGTCTATTACCATTTCCACGGTACGTCCCCGTTCTATAATATCTCTATTGATAACCCGGATGAGCCGATCGTCTGCATCTGCATCGACAAATACTTTCATATCCATCATATTGCGTAACTCTTCATCGCAAAGTATCAAAATACCTTCGACAATAATCACGTCTCTCGGTTGGATCGGGATCGTTTCTTTAGACCGAGTACATGTTAAGTATGAATAGATTGGTTGTTCGACCGGTTTGCCGGCTTTTAAATCTTTCAGTTGATTGACAAGTAATTCGAACTCTATGGCTGCCGGCTCGTCGAAGTTGAGTTTCAGGCGTTCTTCCAAGGGTAAATTGCTATTATCCCTATAATATGAATCTTGAGGAATTACGGTTACTTCACCTTCCGGTAAACTTTGTATAATTTTGCGGACAACGGTCGTTTTTCCAGATCCTGTTCCGCCGGCAATACCAATAATTAGCATATAATTTCAGATAACGACAAAATAATATTTATTTTTGCATTCGCGGTGAATATATCCGGACTTTTAAAAATCCGGAAACCGAAAAATATTTACAAATATAATAAATTTGATTATGGTAAAGCACATAGTTTTATTTAAGTTCAAAAAAACGGGAGATATTGCATCGGTAAAAGCTACGATGCGAGAGTTTAAATCTGCTTTGGAGGCATTAAAAGATAAGATACCTTTTTTGCGTTTTATAGAAGTTGGAATAAATGAGAATCCGAAAGAGGATTTTGATATGTGCCTTGTTACGGAATTCGATTCAATGGAAGATCTGGCAAATTATGCAGTACATCCCGACCATGTGGCAGCGACCCAAATTATAAAAGATATAAAGGAGGGAAGGGCTTGTGTCGATTACACATTCTGATGGAATTTTTCCGGTTTTTCGATGGGTAAGGGTTTGTTTAAGTTTTCTTATAAGGAATATTGTCAAGGCATCTTTGCATTTTTTTTGTTCTGTAATGATGTTGGCGGCATCGGCATGATTCCCTTCGAAAGGGGAACTGACTGTTCATATAGATTTCTTTAAAACCTGATCCGGGCAAAATTTAGACGACAGGCTCTAAGAATATTTATTTCCCTGTATAGGATTGTCTTTCTTTTTTTTGTTATCTTAGCTACATGATAGAAAATGATAAAAATGTAGCGGTAATAAAACCGTATCACTTCGGATTAGCTTTAAGCGGGGGCGGTGCTCGCGGTTTTGCACATGTGGGTGCATTGAAGGTCCTTGATGAGATGGGAGTGCGTCCCGATATTATTTCGGGAACGAGTGCGGGCTCTTTGATCGGAGTATTGTATGCCGACGGATATACTCCGGATGAAATTATAGACTTGTTTTCGTCTCTTAATTTCAGTGATTTGGCAGAAATAACAATCCCTCGTTCGGGATTCTTCAAGATAACGCGTTTTCGAAATTTTTTAAAAAAAGTTTTGCGGGCTCGTTATCTTGAAGATTTAGAGATTCCGGTTATGGTTACAGCTACAGATCTGGATCAGGGATGCAGCAAGACCTTTGCTACAGGACCTGTTATAGATATTGTTTGCGCTTCATGCAGTATCCCTGTGTTGTTTAGTCCGGTAATAATCGATAATGTTCATTATGTCGATGGCGGAGTATTGAGAAATTTTCCGGTTACACCTATCCGCCCGTTTTGCGATATTGTTATGGGAGTAAATGTGAATCCGATGGTTGCAAAAGAGTACAAAAAGTCGATTATCGGAATAGCAGAACGTTCATACGGCTTTATTTTCAAAAGTAATACGCTTGCCGATATGAAGTTATGTGACATACTTATACAAACTAAAGAAATTATAGATTATAACATATTTGATATAGAGAATCTTAGGGAGATTGCTGCTTGTGGGTATCGAGATACTCAAGAGGTTATAAGTTTGGATAAAGAAAATCTTAAAAATCTGAAAATTCCTTTTCGTACATAGGACATCCTTTTTATTATGAACAGAAGACAAAAGATGATTATTTATCAGGTGCTTCCGCGCCTGTTCGGGAATCAGAATGATGCGTGTAAATGCAACGGTACGATAGAAGAGAACGGAGTCGGTAAACTGGCAGATTTTACTCCGAAAGTTTTGCGTGAAATTAAAATGCTCGGATGTACGCATATTTGGTACACCGGCATTATTGAACATGCCACGCAAACCGATTATACCCGGTACGGGATTGAGCGGGACAATATGTTTGTCGTAAAGGGGAAGGCCGGTTCTCCTTATGCAATAAAAGACTATTATGATGTCGATCCCGATCTTGCTGTCAATATATCTGAACGGATGCAGGAATTCGAATCTTTAGTCGGGCGTTCTCATGCCGCGGGGTTGAAAGTCATAATAGATTTTGTTCCGAACCATGTTGCCCGCCGTTACCATTCCGATGCAAAGCCTGACGGAGTCATCGATTTGGGACAGAATGATAATTCGGAGGTTCATTTTGATTCCCAAAATAATTTCTATTATATTCCTCGTCAAGAGTTCCAACCACAATTTTATATAGGAGAAGGAGACCAAAAGTATAGGGAATATCCGGCTAAGGCAACCGGAAATGATTGTTTCGGAGCTTATCCCAATAGAAATGACTGGTATGAAACCGTTAAACTGAATTATGGGGTAGATTATTTGCACGGCCGTCGGAAATGTTTCGATCCCATACCTGATACATGGTTTAAAATGAGAGATATATTGCTGTTCTGGAGCAGTAAGGGTATAGACGGATTTCGTTGCGATATGGCGGAAATGGTTCCTGTCGAGTTTTGGGGATGGGTGATTCCTCGGATCAAAGAACTATATCCCGGAGTCGATTTTATTGCCGAAGTATATAATCCGCATGAATACAGGTATTATATCGAAGGCGGTAAATTTGACTATCTCTATGATAAAGTCGGGTTGTATGATCTATTGCGCAGCATTGTGAATGGGCATGCGGCAGCTTCTCAGATTACCCGCTGTTGGCAATCTTTAGATGGGATAACAACTCACATGTTGAATTTTCTTGAGAATCATGATGAACAGCGTATTGCATCCCCTAATTTTGCAGGAGATCCCTTTCGGGCTTATCCGGCTTTAATTGTTTCGGCAATGATGAATGTAAATCCGATGATGATTTATTTCGGGCAGGAGTTGGGAGAGCCGGCTGCAGATGCCGAAGGTTTCAGCGGATTAGACGGACGCACGACGATTTTCGATTATTGGAGCGTACCTTCGGTTCGTGCATGGTATGCCGGAGGAAAATGTTCCGTAGTCGGTCTTACACCGGAACAGAAAGAGTTACGTCGCCGCTATAAACAAGTGTTGACGTTGTGTAATAAAGAGGCGGCAATCAGAGAAGGCGCTTTTTTTGACTTGATGTATGTAAATGGGGACAATCCGCATTTTGATGCTCGCAAGCAATATGCATTTTTACGGAAAAAGGATAATGAATTGCTGGTTATTATTGTAAATTTCTGTGATAGGGCGGTTGATGTAGGGGTGAAGTTGCCTCAGCATGCTTTTGATTTGTGGAATATGGCAGCAAGAGAATATTCGGCAAAAGAGTTATTGACGGGAGATGTAGACCAGAAAGTCGTTTCACCTGAAGTTTTGTTCCGATCATCGGTAAAAGCTTATGGAGCTGTAATATGGAAATGTACCGATACAAATAATCGAAAAAAAAAGATTTAATGTGTCAAAATAATAAATGAAATTGTACCTTTGCAAAAAAATTAACCAATCGGATTTATTTTAAAAACACAATGAGCCAGAAACCACCTTTCAAGGTTTTCGCGGGAACAAATTCCCGTTATCTTGCCGAAAAAATTTGTAACGCTTTAAATTGCGAAATGGGAAACATGAAAATTCAGCATTTTGCGGATGGTGAATTTGGAGTATCTTTTGAAGAATCTATTCGGGGAAGCCAAGTTTATTTGGTACAATCGACATTCCCTAATTCTGATAACTTGATGGAGCTTTTATTGATGATCGATGCTGCAAAAAGAGCTTCTGCGAAATCGATAATCGCCGTAGTGCCTTATTTCGGTTGGGCGCGGCAAGATCGCAAAGATAAACCTCGTGTTTCTATTGCTGCAAAGCTGATAGCCGATTTGTTAAGTGTTGCCGGTATCGACCGTTTGATCACTATGGATCTGCATGCAGATCAGATACAGGGATTCTTTAATGTTCCGGTAGATCATTTGTATGCCTCTTCCGTATTCAGTCGTTACATTCAGTCTCTGAAACTCGAAAATATGGTTATTGCAACACCGGATGTCGGAGGATCGAAGCGCGCTAACTCGTATGCGAAATATTTCGGAGTGCCTTTGGTATTATGCCATAAGTCCAGGGCAAAAGCCAATGAAGTAGAGAGTATGACGGTAATCGGTGATGTTGAAAATAAAAATGTCATTCTTATCGATGATATGGTAGATACGGCAGGAACTATAACTAAAGCTGCAGATTTGATGATGAGTAAGGGAGCTCTTTCTGTGCGGGCGATTGCCAGTCATGCCGTTATGTCCGATCCTGCAACAGATCGGGTAAATGAGTCAAAATTGACCGAAATGATCTTTACCGACAGTATTCCTTATTATAAAGATTGTCCTAAAGTTCGCATATTAAGCATTGCAGAGATGTTTGCAGATACTATTCGTAGAGTATATGAGAATGAGTCGATCAGTTCTCAATATATTATATAGTTGGAATTTTGTAAAATCATGTATAAAACCGTTTTATCTCTCTTATAAAAGAAATAAAACGGTTTTTTTTAAGTTTGTGTTTATTGTTTTTTAACTCTTTAATATCATATCTTTCGAGAAAGATCGTGGTTTTGTTGTAAATAATTGATTTGTAATTTGATATCTATCATTGATAAATGATGGGTTTTGTAATAGTTACAAGATTATTTTTATGAATCGGTTCCGTTTTACGGGTAATAATTGTTTTTAGAGTTTTAATTCGGAAATTTGGTGTACTTTTGCTTTTGTAATTTATTCGAAAATAAAACTGTAATTATATGAAAAATAAATGGTTGTATATATTATTCAGCTTGTTCATTGTGTTTTCTTCTTGTATAAAAGACGAACTTCCTAATGTGGAGGCTGATATTGAAGATATTATGATACCTCAAATGAATGCGATTACAAGTAGCCGTATCGATGAGAGTCGGGCAACCGTTTATTTGAGGAAAGGAATGGTGGATTTGGAAAATTTGCAACCGTCTTTTGTATTATCGGAAGGAGCAACTATTGAATTGGATGATAGTCAGTTGGCAACAACAAAAAATGTTCTTCGTCAGGAATATACGGTTACTTCTGAAGACATGAAGTGGAAAAAGTCTTATACGGTCCAATTCCTTGAACTTGAGATTCCTGTATTCTACGATTTTGAACGGTTTACGACAGATAAATGGGACGAGTTTTACGAACAAGAAAAAGTAGAATTTGATATTGACGGCAATATAGAAGATACATATATAGAACAATACATTTGGGCCTCCGGAAATTTAGGTTTTTCTATGGTTGTTTCAGGAGGAGCCAAAGATTTCCCTACTTTTGCCGAGAAAGACGCTTCTTCAGGGAAAGGAGTGGCTTGTCTAAAAACCAGAAAAACAGGTTCTTTAGGAGCTAAACAGGGAATGCCGATTGCTGCGGGGAATCTGTTTTTAGGAGAATTTACGTCTAAAGGGATAAGTATTATGGATGAACCGATGAAAGCTACGCATTTTGGTTTACCTTTTAGGAAAAAACCTCTGCGGATGAGTGTTTGGTTTAAGTATGATGGCAGCAATGTCAATATGTCCTACGATAAAGATGGTAATGGAACGCAATGGGGAGATGGTCGAGATTATTGTGCCGTATATGCTGTTTTGTATGATAATGTAAAAGCAAAAAATTTATATGGAGTTTCTTATCTTGACGGAAATACGATATTGAAAGATGATGGCGATAATCCTATTATTGCTATTGCCGGACTGCATGAACAGGCTGACAACTCTGATCAATACGGTACAGGAGGTGTATATAAACATCATGTGTTCGATTTTAAATATAGAGAAGGGAAAAGTGTAGATCCCGATCGTTTGAAAAATTATGAGTATAGCCTTGCAATTGTATTCTCTTCCAGTTTTTATGGCGATCGTTTTATAGGAGGAGTGGGAAATACTCTATGGATCGATGATGTAAAAATTGAATGTGAAGAAAATTGAAAAATATACGATGAAGACGCTGAAAAAAATGGGATTGGCAGCAATGCTGTCGTTATTGATAGGTACAGTTTCTGAAGCTGAGGCCAAAAAATATGAGTTCAGTGTGAAGGCCGGTATTAATATCGGAGGGACTTCTCCGATGGGACTTCCTGCCGAAATACGGGGTATTAATTCTTATAATCCGACACTTTCTTTTTCGTTGGAAGGAAGCGTGAAACGGGAGCTGACCGAGAAGTGGGGAGTTATGACCGGGATTCGATTAGAGACACGGGCTATGGAAACCGATGCTCAAGTAAAGAACTATCAGATAAGACTGTTGAATGACGGACGTTATATTGAAGGAATTTTTACCGGAGATGTAGAGACAAAAGTGAAGAATGATTACGTCACGATACCGATATTGGCAGTGTATGATATTTCGAAGCGGTGGGATTTGAAATTCGGAGGCTTCTTGTCTTTTTTAACCCGAGGTGATTTTTCCGGTACAGCAAAGAACGGCTATATTCGGGAAGGAAATCCTTTGAGTCAGAAATTGAATGTTGATGCTACTTATGATTTTTCTGAAGATATCAAGAAATTTAATGCAGGCCTTGAGCTTGGAGCAGAGTTTGTTGCGTATAAACATTTATCGGTTTACGGTGATTTGACGTGGAGTCTGACCCCACTTTTCCCCGGAGACTTTACGGCGATAAGTTTTAAGATGTATAATGTATATATGAATCTCGGCTTTGCGTATGTGTTTTAAATAAGCGGTCCTAAAGGAGAAGATACATAAAAGGTTGCTCTGCCGGAGCAGCCTTTTTCTGTTTTAGAGTTACACAAAACTTTGCCCGAGCAAAATTCAGATGACAGACTCTTATAGAAATGCATTGTTAGGTTGATGTTATAAAAATAACTACCTTTGTGCCGAATTTGAAAAATCATGTAAAAATGCGTGATATATGTCACATTCGGATTTAAAATTAACAAAAGAAGCAATTAACGAAATATGATAACAGTAAATAATTTGGCCATACAATTCGGGAAACGGGTACTTTTTCAAGATGTGAATCTTAAATTTACTCCGGGAAATTGTTATGGTATTATAGGGGCTAACGGGGCAGGAAAATCTACTTTTCTGAAAGCGATCAGTGGACAGATCGATCCGAATCACGGAACAATTGCATTAGGTCCGGGTGAACGGTTATCGGTATTGAGTCAGGACCATTTTGCTTTTGACGAGTTTACCGTGATGGATACCGTATTGATGGGACATACGGTTTTGTGGGATATAATGAAAGAAAAGGATGCCCTTTATTCGAAACCGGATTTTAGTGATGCTGACGGTATTCGAGTTTCTGAGCTGGAAGAAAAGTTTGCAGAACTGGAAGGTTGGAATGCCGAAAGTGATGCTGCTAATTTGTTAAGTGGTCTGGGAATAAAAGAAGATCTGCATTATATGATGATGAAAGATCTTAGCGGTAAACAAAAAGTACGTGTTTTGTTAGCAAAAGCTTTGTTCGGAAAGCCGGATAACCTATTGCTTGATGAACCTACCAACGATCTCGACCTTGAAACCGTTATGTGGCTCGAAAATTACTTGTCGGAGTTTGAAAATACGGTATTGGTTGTTTCGCATGATCGACACTTCTTAGATTCAGTCTGCACACATACCGTTGACATTGATTACGGTAAAACCGAGTTGTTTGCCGGAAATTATAGTTTCTGGTATGAATCGAGTCAATTGGCTTTGCGTCAACAACAGCAGCAAAATAAGAAAGCGGAAGAAAAACGTAAAGAATTGATGGAGTTTATTCAGCGTTTCAGTGCTAATGTCGCAAAATCGAAACAGACCACGAGTCGTAAAAAGATGCTGGAAAAATTGAATGTCGAGGAAATCAAACCTTCTTCACGTCGTTATCCGGGCATTATTTTTACTCCCGATCGAGAGCCAGGGAATAAAATTCTCGAAGTGAGAGGGCTTGAAAAGTCAGTTGATGGAACTTTGCTATTCAAGGATGTGAATTTTACGGTTGAGAAAGACGACAAGATCGTATTTTTATCTCGAGATCCTCGTGCCATGACCGTTTTTTTTGAAATTATAAATGATGTGGTTAAGGCTGATAAAGGTACGTTTGAGTGGGGGCAAACTATTACGACTGCCTATTTGCCTCTTGACAATTCGGCATTTTTCAATACCGATATGAACCTGATCGATTGGCTAGCTCAATTCTCAGAAGATACCAGTGAATTGTATCTAAAGGGGTTTCTCGGAAAAATGTTGTTTTCCGGAGAAGAGTTGTTGAAAAGCGCTTCGGTATTATCCGGAGGGGAAAAAATGCGTTGTATGATTGCCCGTATGATGATGAAAAATGCTAATACGATGATTTTGGATTCTCCTACGAATCATCTTGATTTGGAGTCTATACAGGCGTTTAACAATACATTGAAGGCATTTAAAGGAAATATTCTGATGTCTTCTCATGACCATGAGTTTATCGAGACAGTTTGTAACCGGGTTATCGAACTTACTCCGAATGGCATAATCGATAAAATGATGGACTATGACGACTATATTACCGATGAACGAGTGAAAGCTCTTCGTGAAAAGTTATATCGATCATGACAAATAGTAAAATATGGTTATTGGAGCGCATTTATTAATGCGCTCTTTTTATAAAGGGAAAAAGCGGTTTTGAGTTTCTCTCTTTATTGATTACTTTTGCACATATTGAATAGGAGGACGCGTTTATGCCATTAAATTTACCATCCAGATTGCCGGCTGTAGAGATATTGAAATCTGAAAATATTTTCGTAATGGATTCTCAGCAGGCATCTACTCAAGATATACGGCCTTTGCGTATTGTCATATTGAATTTGATGCCGTTGAAGATTACGACCGAAACCGATCTTATCCGGTTATTATCCAATACGCCATTGCAGATAGAGGTGGATTTTCTGAAAATATCGGGACACATATCGAAAAATACTCCGGTAGAGCACATGATGACGTTTTATAAGGATTTTTCGACGTTGCGGAATGAAAATTATGATGGTATGATTATTACCGGAGCTCCGGTAGAGCAGATGCCGTTTGAAGAAGTCGATTATTGGAAAGAGGTTTCTGAGATATTTGATTGGGCACGTACGCATGTGACCTCTACATTATATATTTGTTGGGCGGCTCAAGCAGGATTGTATCATTTTTATGGTGTTCCTAAATATCCGTTGCCGCAAAAAATGTTCGGGATTTTCAAACATAAAGTGTATGATCATCAAAATCCGATATTCAGAGGATTCGATGATGAATTTTATGTGCCTCATAGTAGGCATACGGAGGTGCGTAAGTCCGATATAGAGAAAGTTCCTGAACTGACCCTGCTTTCGGAGTCTGAAGAATCCGGAGTATATATGGTTATGGCACGTGGAGGTCGGGAATTTTTTATTACCGGGCATTCGGAGTATTCGCCTTATACTTTAGACACGGAATATCGTCGGGATTTGGATAAGGGGTTACCGATAGAGATGCCGTTGAATTATTACCGTAATAATGATCCGAAGGAAGGACCGTTGGTTCGCTGGAGAGGGCATGCCAACCTTTTGTTCTCTAATTGGCTGAATTATTTTGTATATCAGCAAACACCATACGATATTCGGGAAATAAAATGATATCATCAAGACCTATCGAACTTCTCTCTCCTGCCAAGAATGCCGAGATCGGTATCGAAGCAATTAATCACGGGGCAGATGCCGTTTATATAGGTGCGCCTCGTTTCGGAGCTCGTGCTGCTGCGGGCAATGATACGACCGAAATAGCCCGACTGGTCGATTATGCCCATAAATATGATGCGCGGGTGTATGTGGCGTTGAATACGATATTGAAAGACGATGAATTGCTTGAGGCCGAACGGATTATTGGCAATATGTATTCTGTCGGTGTCGATGCTCTCATTGTTCAAGACATGGGGATTCTTGAACTGGATATACCTCCGATAGCTTTACATGCCAGTACGCAAACCGATAATCGTACGGTAGAAAAGGTACGTTTCCTTGAAAATGCAGGATTTTCGCAGGTGGTGTTGGCCAGAGAATTGTCGTTAGAACAAATCCGGCATATTTCAGAAAATACGACAGTTCCTTTGGAGGTTTTTATACATGGAGCCTTGTGTGTAAGTTATAGCGGACAATGTTATTTGAGTCATTGTTTGAGCGGACGCAGCGCTAATCGTGGAGAGTGTGCGCAATATTGTCGGCTTCCTTATACGTTACTGGATGCAGACGGAAAGGTATTGGAAAAAAATAAACATCTACTCTCTCTTAAAGATATGAACCGTACCGACAGCCTTGAGGCATTGTTGGATGCCGGAGTTTCTTCCTTGAAGATTGAAGGACGTCTTAAGGAAATGTCTTATGTTAAAAATGTGACGGCTTGGTATCGCAAGAAGTTAGATGCGATATTGGAGCGTCGTCCGGAGTATGCGAGGTCTTCTTCCGGAAAGACCGATTTCTTTTTTACTCCCGATCCGAACAAGAGTTTTAATAGAGGCTTTACTCCGTATTTGTTGAATGAAAAAGACTCGAGATCTATATCGTCTCCTGATACGCCTAAGTCGATGGGAGAATATATAGGTACGGTAAAACAGGTTTCCTCTAAATCGATAACTGTAGCCGGAGTACAAAAGTTGAATAATGGAGATGGGATATGTTTTTTTAATGAATCCGGTATATTTGAAGGGTTTCGAGTGAATAGGGCGGAAGGAAATCTTATATTCCCGGCAGAAATGCCTCGGATAAGGATTAAAACGAAACTGTACCGTAACTATGATCAGGAATTTGAGAAAACTCTTGCCCGAAAAAGTGCAGACAGGAGAATTGCAGTAAACTTGGAGTTATCCGGCACATTAGAAAAGCTGTGCTTATTGATTACGGATGAAACCGGGGTATCGGTTTCCATTTCTCGGGAATGGTCGGGAGAAAAAGCAAGGAGTCCGCAATCTGAGAATCAGAAAAATCAATTGGGAAAATTGGGGGATACTCCATTTCGGATGGACAAAGTCGTTTTAAATGCTACGGAAAACTTTTTTATTCCGGCTTCTTTGTTGGCGGATATGCGTAGGCAAGGAGTGGAGCTTCTTTTGAAGGTTCGGAAAGAGGCATATCGTACAGAGAAAAGAAAACCGGCTAAGGGTATTTATCCTTTTCCTCAATCGAAATTGACCTATCTTGGGAATGTCTATAATGCAAAGGCGCGAAAATTTTATGCCGGACATGGAGTCTCGGAAATCGATCCTGCATTTGAAGTACAAGTACAAGATAATGTACCTTTGATGTTTACCCGTCATTGCATACGTCGCGAATCGGGACATTGCTTTCGTGAAAAAAGTGCTGGAGAATGGAAAGCTCCGCTTTATTTATGTTATAAAGATACCCGTTTACGCCTTGAGTTCGATTGTCGTTTATGTGAGATGAGAGTTTATAAAGAATAGAGTCTTTTATAGATTGGCGATAGTTTATTTTAACCTATACTGGGATTTATGAGGAGTGTTAAGGGCTTTCCGATAAAAAAATATTATCCGGTCATTTTTGCGATTTCTTTTGTGGGAGACAGTTTTTCTTTTTAAATATGAATACCGTAATTATGTTTTACTTCATCCATGACAAATGTGCTCTCTATCGAGCCTAAGCTTTCTATTGAACCCAATACGTTCAGTATGAATTCTTGATAATATTTCATATTGGGTGCGTGGATTTTTAACAGATAGTCAAAACTTCCCGATATGTTATAACACTCGGTTACCTCTGGAATGTCCTGAATGATCCGGGTAAACTCGGTTGCTATTTCCTGATTTATTCTGCTCAGCTTTACGTTGCAGAAAACGACAAAACCTTGATTTAACTTTTCTGCATCCAGAATCGCAATATATTTTTTGATGTATCCTTCGTTTTCTAAACGTTTAAGCCGTTCGAATACGGGAGTTGAAGAAAGACTTACTTGCGCGGCAAGTTCTTTGAGCGTGAGTCGTGCATTTCCCTGTAACGTGCGGAGTATTTGTAAATCGACTTTGTCTATTTTAACCAGATTATTCATAGTCTGTTTTTTGAAATTCAATAATTAGGAACTTGTTTAAGAGCCTGTCTAAATTTTCCAATAAAAAAATATTATCAGGTCATTTTTGCGTTTTCTTCCGGTCTATTTTCCCGTTTTCCCTCGTCAGATAGCCCGCTATCCTCCTCCTAAAAACAGAAAAATATCCTCGAAAGAAACTCTCAAAACTTACCCGAGTAAAATTTAGACAGACTCTAAAATTTTCGATAGAATAATTTGTTCGGGCTTTCTTTAAATTACCTTTCGCTTTATTTTTGTTTTTATTCGTCAAGCCTTTCGTTATTAACTTTATACAAACAGAAATATGTTCTTAAAAAAAATTCCCGAAACAAAACCGGATAAATTTTGAATAGGCTCGAAGCTCGTTACAAAAATAATGTTTTTCTTTTAATCGTTATAGACCGGAAGAAAATGCGGAAATGACCTGATTTTTTATTGTAGAGTTCAGACTTTAAGCTTTAGGATAATATTCTTTAGAATGGCTAATTTGAAGAATTTGTATAGATTAAAAATTTGAAACAATGAGCGTGTTTAGAATAATTTTCTATATTATTGAAATATATTGGATTATTATCCTGTATAATGTAGCTTTGTCGTTGTAAATAATAAACATATACTGTTATGTCAAAGAAAAATTATCATTTTGAAACTTTACAGCTTCATGTAGGGCAAGAACATCCGGACTCGGCAACAGATGCACGTGCAGTACCTATTTATCAGACCACTTCTTATGTATTTCATAATTCTCAGCATGCAGCCGACCGTTTCGGATTGCGTGACGCAGGAAATATTTACGGACGGTTGACAAATTCGACTCAGGATGTATTTGAACGGCGGGTAGCAGCTCTTGAAGGCGGGGTTGCGGGGTTGGCTGTCGCTTCGGGTGCCGCCGCTGTTACTTATTCTTTGCAGAATATACTTGGAGTGGGAGATCATGTTGTTGCCGCAGACAATTTATATGGCGGTTCGTTCAATCTCATTACGCATACGTTGGCAGCACAAGGTGTTAGCTATACTATCGTCAATGTGAATGATCTGAAATTGCTCGAGGCTGCAATCAGACCTAATACGAAAGCGATTTATGCCGAAACTTTTGGGAATCCGAATTCTGATGTGACGAATATCGATGCTATTGCAGAAGTCGCTCATCGTCATAATATTCCGTTGATTATAGATAACACTTTCGGGACTCCGTACTTGATTCGTCCCATTGAGCATGGAGCGGACATAGTAATCCATTCTGCGACTAAATTTATCGGTGGGCATGGTTCTAGTTTAGGGGGAGTTATTGTGGATGGCGGTAAATTCGATTGGAAAAAAGATGCAGAAAAATTCCATACTTTAGCTAAACCAGATCCGAGTTATCATGGAGCTGTTTTTGCAGATGTGGCAGGACAAGCGGCATTCGTTACCCGCATACGGGCGGTCATTTTGCGTGATACCGGTGCTGCTATCTCTCCGTTCAATGCTTTTATCCTGTTGCAAGGGCTGGAAACTTTATCCCTGCGAGTAGAACGGCATGTCGAAAATGCTTTGAAAGTGGTTGATTATTTGAAAAATAATCCGAAAGTATCGAAAGTGAATCATCCTTCGCTACCGGATCATCCCGATCATGCCCTTTACGAAAAGTATTTTCCTAAAGGTGCTGGCAGTATTTTTACGTTTGAAATAAAAGGAGGAAAAGAAGAGGCCTGGAAATTTATCGATTCATTAGAAATTTTTTCGTTACTGGCCAATGTCGCTGATGTAAAAAGTCTTGTCATCCATCCATATACTACAACACATTCTCAAATGACACCGGACGAATTGGCGCAACAGCATATTACGCCTTCAACTATAAGGCTTTCGATAGGTACGGAACATATAGATGATATTCTTGCAGATCTTGATCAGGCATTTTCTAAAATTTAAACAGGCATGTCGGGAGATGTGACCATTGTTCGTTGGGATGACAAGTATCGGGATGATTTTGTTCGGTTGAACCGGGATAGATCGAACGGTATTTCAGGGTGTAAACCGATGATTTGATAATTTTAAGAAAGTGAAAATAGAATTTGATTTTATATATTTTCTTTTTGAAAGGCGGTAAAAAGGACTGTTTTCTTGTTTGAATTTACATTCCTTTTTGTTTTTGGGGATAGATGCGATACGTTTGTGAGAATCAAAAAGTTTGTAACATTATTTTTTCTAAAACTTTCGCATAATCTGTGTATTTCAATCACATTATTTCGTATTTTTGTGCTTTGAAAAACTTAAACTTGCATATATGTCTGAAAACAAGAGAATTAAAACCGCTTTGGTTTCGGTATTCCACAAAGATGGATTAGATGAGATATTAAAGAAATTACATAGTGAAGGTGTACGTTTTATATCTACCGGTGGTACGCAGGCTTTTATAGAATCATTGGGATTGCCCTGTCAAGCTGTTGAAGACCTGACCGGATATCCTTCAATATTGGGAGGGCGTGTGAAAACCCTTCATCCTAAAGTTTTCGGAGGTATATTATGTCGTCGTGAGCTGGAAGGCGATCAGAAACAAATTGCAGAATACGAGATTCCGGAAATAGATTTGGTGATTGTTGATCTTTATCCTTTTGAAGAAACTGTAGCTTCGGGAGCTGACGAAAGCGCCATTATCGAGAAAATCGATATCGGCGGTATCTCTCTGATACGTGCTGCTGCGAAAAATTTTAAAGATGTAGTTATTGTTGCTTCGAAAGGACAATATGCTCCTCTGATGCAGTTGTTGAATGAGAAAGGTGCAGAATCTTCGATAGAAGATCGCAAGTGGTTTGCAAAAGAGGCTTTTGCTGTTTCTTCAGGATATGATACTGCAATTTTTAATTATTTCGATAACGGAGAAGGTTCTTATTTCCGTTATGCCGAGAACGATGCCAAAGTATTGCGTTATGGCGAAAATCCTCATCAGAAAGGTCTTTTCTTTGGGAAGTTCGATGAAATGTTCGAACAACTTCATGGGAAAGAAATTTCATATAACAACTTATTGGATATAGATGCCGCAGTTTCTTTGATTGCGGAATTCGATGAATTGACGTTTGCTATATTGAAACATAATAATGCTTGCGGTTTAGCATCGCGTCCTGTATTGGTAGATGCATGGAAAGCTGCGTTGGCAGGCGATCCGGTGTCTGCTTTCGGTGGTGTATTGATTACAAATGGTAAAATCGATAAAGCTACGGCGGAAGAAATGAACAATCTTTTCTTCGAAGTCGTTATCGCTCCGGGATACGATGCTGATGCTTTAGAAATTTTGGAACAGAAAAAGAACCGTATTATATTGGTTCTAAAAGAGAATAAAACAAAATCTTTGCAATTCCGCTCTTTACTTAACGGAGTGTTGATGCAGGAACGGGATTTACACTGTGAGAAACCGGAAGAGTTGACGCAGGTTACAAAAAAATCCGTAACACCGGAAGAAGTAGAAGATTTGTTATTTGCCAATAAAATTGTAAAGCACAGTAAATCGAATGCTATAGTATTAGCTAAAGGAAAACAACTTTATGCAAGCGGAGTGGGGCAGACTTCCCGAGTAGACTCTTTACGTCATGCGATAGAAAAAGCTAAATCGTTCGATTTCGATTTGAAAGGTTGTGTGATGGCTTCGGACGCATTCTTCCCTTTCCCTGATTGTGTGGAGATTGCTCACAAAGAAGGAATCGATACTGTTATCCAACCCGGAGGTTCGGTGCGGGACAACCAGACGATCGATTATTGTAATGAGAACGGAGTAGCCATGGTTACTACCGGTATTCGACATTTTAAACATTAAGATAGGGTATAGATCAGGTATCGGATATTTCCCGGAATGATCTGTGCTTTATAAAAATAAAATAGTAAGATGGGATTATTTTCTTTCACTCAAGAGATCGCGATAGACTTGGGTACGGCGAATACCATTATAATTCACAATGGAAAAATAGTGGTAGATGAACCTTCTATGGTTGCATTGGATAAACGTACCGATAAGTTGAAAGCAGTTGGAGAAACTGCTCGTCAGATGCATGGTAAGACTCATGAAAATATACGTACATTACGCCCTTTAAGAGACGGTGTGATAGCGGATTTCTATGCTGCCGAACAAATGATTCGGGGGATGGTGAAAATGGTGAATACGAAAAACCGTTGGTTTACTCCCTCTTTGCGTATGGTAGTTTGTATTCCTTCAGGAAGTACCGAAGTGGAAATTCGTGCTGTACGGGATTCTGCCGAACATGCCGGAGGCCGGGATGTCTATATGATTTATGAACCGATGGCCGCTGCTATCGGAATAGGTCTGGACGTTGAAGCTCCTGAGGGAAATATGATTGTGGATATAGGTGGCGGTACTACCGAAATCGCCGTAATTTCATTGGGTGGAATCGTATCGAATAAGTCTATCCGTATAGCCGGGGATGATCTTACGGCCGACATTCAGGAGTACATGGGGCGTCAGCACAATGTTAAAGTCGGAGAACGTACAGCAGAAATGATTAAAATCAATGTGGGTTCGGCTCTTACCGAATTGGCTAATCCTCCGGAGGATTATATCGTACATGGTCCGAACCGGATGACGGCTCTTCCGATGGAAGTTCCCGTATCATATCAGGAAATATCGCATTGTATCGAGAAATCTATTTCAAAAATAGAAGCTGCCGTATTGAGTGCATTAGAACAAACCCCTCCTGAGTTATATGCGGATATTGTGCGCAACGGTATCTATTTGGCAGGAGGTGGAGCTTTGCTGAGAGGTCTGGACAAGCGTTTGACCGATAAGATCGGAATACCTTTCCATATAGCCGAAGATCCGTTGCATGCGGTTGCTAAAGGAACAGGGATTGCTTTGAAAAATATCGATAAGTTCTCATTCCTGATCCGGTAATACCGGGATTTAGATATAAGCGAGTCGCCGTTTGTCGGGAAGGAAGTCTCCCTTTCTAACAGTCGGTGACTCGTAGTAGTAATAATTAGTCAGATTCGGCACATGCGCAAACTGATCTCTTTTTTGATAAATCACAGTCCGATCTTTGTGTATGCTTTTTATCTTGTCATCTGTTTTGTTTTGCTGTTCAAATTCAATTCTTATCAGCAAAGTGTCTTTTTCAGTTCGGCAAATGAAATGGCAGGCCGTTTCTATATAATGACCAGTGGAATTACAGGATATTTCGGGTTGCAGGAGATAAATCGGGATTTGCAGAGACAGAACGGCAATCTTGAGATGGAGCTCATTCGTTTGCGGGATGAAGTCAGTCGCTTGAGTGGAGACTCCCTGTTGGTTCGCACGTCTGCAGATTCATCTCTTTCCCGATATGATTTTCAAATTGCACAGGTGATAAATAACAGTGTATTTAAGACTCATAACTATATTACACTGAATAAGGGTAGAAAAGATGGAATTCATTCGGAGATGGGGGTAATTGATCAGAACGGAATTGTCGGTATTATCAATGTAGTTTCAGATCATTATGCTGTTGCCATATCGTTATTGAATCCCAAATTAAGGTTGAGTTGTAAAGTAAAGGGCAGTAATTATTTCGGCTCTTTAGTATGGGATGGAAAAGATCCTCGTTTTGCCGTGTTGGAGGAGTTGCCCCGACATGTGAATTTTGTCAAAGGCGATACTATCGTGACAAGCGGTTACTCTTCTGTTTTTCCGGAAGGACTGATGGTGGGTACGGTCGACGGTTTCTCAAAACAGCGGAATGATAATTTTTATGCTTTAACAGTGAAACTATCTACTGATTTTTTCCGACTGAATGATGTCCGGATTCTGGATGATAAAGGACAAAAAGAACGTCGGATTTTGGAAATGGAGGCTAAAAGAGATGAGTAAATCGGCAATCGGTTATATATTTTCGTTTATTGTACTGGTACTGTTACAGGTATTGGTCTTTAACCGTATTGCTTTGTTCGGTTATGCTACCCCTTTTCTGTTTCTTTATTTCATCTTGAAATTACCTACAACCTTGTCTGCTAATTGGACAATGACTCTGTCGTTTTTGATGGGGCTTATTATTGATATATTCAGTAATACACCCGGTATGTATGCTTTGGCTTCTGTTTCTATTGCCTTTGTAAGACGTACATTTATCGCTTTGGTGTTACAGCGGGGTAATGAAGATGTCTCATTAGTACCGTCGTTTCGTTCGTTCGGATCGGGATATTTCTCGATATATGCATTTTGTGTGATTTTTCTATTTTGCATTTTAGTTTTTATTATAGAAGCTTTTTCATTTTTCACCCCTTTGATTCTCGTATTACGTATTTTGTCAAGTACTTTGCTTACGTTTATTTTGATCTTGGCATTGGAAAACTTAAATTGGAAAAAGAAGTGAACGTCGATTACAATTTAGGAAACCGCAAGTGGGTAATCATCGGTATCATGACTGTTGTGGTCCTGATCTATCTGGTACGTCTTTTTACATTGCAGGTATTGGATAATGATTATAAACGGTTTGCCGATAGTAATGCGTTTCTTAAAAAGATACAATACCCTTCACGAGGACTGATTTATGACCGGAACGGGAAATTATTGGTCTATAACCAACCGGCATACGATGTTATGATGATTGTTCGGGAAATTCAGGAATTTGACACGTTGGATTTTTGCCGGACATTGGGTATTACTCGCGAGCAATTCGACCGTCGTTGGGCTATGGTAAAAGATCGCAGGTTAAATCCCGGATATTCGGCCTATACCCCTCAAACATTTATTTCCCAATTATCTGCACAAGATTATGGACGTTTGCAAGAAAAGCTTTATAAATTTCCCGGGTTCTTTATTCAGAATCGGGTACTCAGACAATATGCCGTAAATAGTGCAGCCAATGTATTGGGTAATATCCGGGAGGTCTCTCCTCGAGATCTTGAAAAAGATGATTATTACATACGAGGAGATTATACCGGAGATCTTGGAGTAGAAAAATCTTATGAGAAGTATTTGAGGGGAGAAAAAGGCATAGAGATATTGCTTCGGGATGCACATGGACGAATAAAAGGAAAATATGAAGACGGGATATATGATATAGCCCCTAAATCGGGGAAAAATCTGAAACTTTCTATTGATGCGGACTTGCAACAATATGGTGAATATTTGATGCAGAACAAAATCGGAGCTATCGTGGCGATAGAACCTTCGACCGGAGAGATATTGGCTTTGGTATCGAGTCCTACGTATGACCCTTCTGCATTGATAGGGCGTGAGCGGGGGAAGAATTATTTGAAATTGAATAAGAACCCTTATAAACCGTTATATGACCGGGCATTTATGGCGGCATATCCTCCCGGTTCTACTTTCAAGCCGACACAAGGGCTTATATTTTTACAGGAAAAAGTGATAACTCCTCATACGATGTATCCTTGTTATCACGGCTTTGTCGCAGGACGGTTGAAGGTGGGATGCCATGCTCACGGATCTCCGTTGGGGTTGCTTCCGGCGTTACAGACCTCTTGTAATGCTTATTTTTGTTACGGGCTTCGGTCCATGCTCGACAGTCGTTCGAGATATAAAAATACGGCCGAAGCTTTTGATATATGGAAAGATTATCTTGTTTCGATGGGATATGGCTATCGGTTAGGAGTCGATTTACCGGGAGAAAGTCGGGGATTTATTCCGAATAGCAAGTTTTATAATAAAATATATGGTGAGAATCGCTGGCGGGCGCTGACTGTAATTTCTATCGGCATAGGCCAGGGCGAAGTATTGGCTACACCGTTGCAAATTGCAAATTTGGCGGCTACGATTGCAAATCGGGGATATTTTTATACACCTCATGTCGTAAAAGAAATACAAGATACGGTTTTAAATGAAGAGTTCAGGCAGCGTCGATATACTCATATAGATAGTGAATATTATAATTATATAGTAGAAGGAATGCGAATGGCTGTTACGGGAGGAACTTGTCGGGTCGGAGCTATTCCGGGAATAGATGTTTGCGGAAAGACAGGTACGGCGCAAAACCCTCATGGAAAGGATCATTCTGCGTTTATGGGATTTGCCCCGATGGACAATCCTAAGATCGCAATAGCCGTCTATGTCGAAAATGCAGGATTTGGAGCTACTTTCGGAGTCCCGATAGGAAGTCTGATGATCGAAAAGTATCTGAATGGATTTATTGCTCCGGAGAGAGCCTATTTAGAAGAAAGAATGGTAACATCAAATACAATGATATACAGTGGCATTAAGGGAAATTAGTATATGGAAGTCTATTGATTGGTACACGATCGGATTATATACAGTGCTTGTATTTATCGGATGGGTGAGTATCTATGCCGCAAGTTATAATTTCGATGATGCCAGTATATTCGATTTTTCGGAACGTTCCGGGAAACAATTATTGTGGATCGGGCTTTCGTTCGGTATAGCGTTCGTATTGCTGATGCTTGACAGCCGCATGTATGAAGCTTTGGCCTATCCTATTTACATCGGTTTTATGATACTTCTGGTAGCGACTATTTTTTTAGCACCGGAGATTAAAGGTTCTCGGTCATGGCTGGTATTAGGACCGGTAAATATTCAGCCGGCCGAATTTGCAAAATTCGGGACTGCATTGGCGTTGGCACGTCTGATCAGTTCGTATAATTTCGTGCTGACCGTGCCGTCTAATTTTTTTAAAGCCTGCCTTTTGATTTTGTTGCCTATGGCATTGATCATGATGCAGAAAGAGACCGGATCGGCTTTGGTATATGCCTCATTGATATTTATGCTTTATCGTGAAGGCATGACCGGACTGATTCTTTTTGCCGGTTTATGTTCGATCGTTTATTTTGTGGTAGGAGTGAAATATAGCGGTATGTTGTGGGGAAGTACCCCTGTGGGTGAGGTGCTTGTGCTGGCATTGATCGTTTTGGTCATAATCGGTATGATCGCTTATTTTTATAAAGACTCTGTCGTGGTGCGGAATCTTCTTTTGCTGTCGGCATCGGTTTCCGTAATTTGTTATCTGCTGTCTGTTTTAGGGATATCTTTTAATTGGGTATATGTTATCTTATCATTGATTTTTCTATCCTCTTTGTATATTGTTTTTTTATATCTGCAAAGTCGCAATACGAAACTTCTTCTTACACTTTGTTTTGCCATAGCATCAGTAGTTTTTCTGTTTTCGGTGAATTATGTGTTTACCGATATTATGGAGCCTCATCAGCAGACTCGTATTAAGGTCGCTTTGGGAATGGAGGATGATCCCAGAGGAGCGGGATATAATGTAAATCAATCGAAGATTGCAATCGGATCGGGAGGTTTATGGGGAAAAGGTTTTTTGAATGGAACGCAAACAAAACTAAAGTATGTACCCGAACAGGATACCGACTTCATATTTTGTACGATCGGAGAGGAAGAAGGCTTTTGGGGAGCTTCTTTGGTCGTGATATTATTCTTTGCCCTGATTATACGTATTATTCAGATAGCCGAGCGTCAGCGTTCTGTGTTTGGTCGGGTATATGGCTATTGTGTAGCCAGTATATTGTTTTTTCATTTAGCCATTAATGTGGGAATGGTGATCGGGTTATGTCCGGTGATCGGTATACCTTTACCGTTTTTCAGTTATGGCGGATCATCTCTTTGGGGATTTACTATTTTGCTTTTCACACTGCTTCGTATCGATGCCGGTCGGTTGGAAAATTATTGATGATATAAAAAGTAATTCCGGAAATTTTTTCCGGAATTACTTTTTTTTACAGCTTGTTATTTATTGATGTTGCTCTCTTAGCAAATCGTTGACTGTTTTTACAGGGTTGAATGTGGAAATCGGTACTTCGACGAATACGGTGTTCCAATCGGACATAGCGCCATTCCATAATCCCGGTAATTCAAGGGCTTTCAATTCTTTTCCGTTTTTAGATTTCAGAGAAATGAATCCTGTATTTTTATCGACGAAGTCAGGGAGGTTATATTTTTCTCCTTTTTTGTTTTTAACGGCACAAACCAAATCTACCGGATTAAAATGAGTCGATGCCTCGAACATGGCTTTCGATTCGGGATTTTTAAGATCGATCTGGGAACTTTCGAGGATTTGAAGAGAATAAGATCCGTCTTGATTATAAGCGAGGAACGGACCTCCTCCGGGTTCTCCGACATTCTTGACCATACCGCAGACGCGAATGGGACGTCTTAACTTCTTCAATAGATAAACAACCAGGTCGCTGTCTTCAAAAATCTTTGTTTCCGGATTGCGGATGAAAAGTTTTTGTTGCACAAATGCGATAATTTCCCGTACGTTATCCATTGTATATTTCCCGCTTTCGAGTAGTTCGACATATTTATCTATTTGTTGTTGTAAAGAGATCAATACCCCTCCGATTATTTTTTTGAACAAGACAGTCGAATCCTTGATTTTATCAGGCACGACGTTGTCGATATTTTTGATAAAGATTACATCAGCATCGATATCGTTCAGGTTCTCGATCAGAGCGCCATGTCCGCCCGGACGAAATACCAATTTGCCATTGTCTCTAAAAGGCTCATTCTGCATATCAGCGGCGATTGTGTCTGTCGACGGTTTTTGTTCTGAGAAACTAACCGAATATTTTACGTTGAATTGTTTTTCGTAATCGGATTGTTTTTCGGAAACTAACTGTTTGAAATAGGGTAAATGCTCTTTTGATACGGTAAAATGCACATTGACATTCCCTGCTGCATTGCGTGCATACAGAGCTCCTTCGGCAAGATGTTCTTCCATGGCTGTACGGCTAATGTCCCCGTAATTGTGAAATTTCAACATTCCTTTGGGTAATGCTCCGTAGTTCAGCCCCTTTTCTAATAATAAGTTTGCTATTATCGATTTATGTTTTTGCTCTGTAATCAGAGTCGGAATATCTTGCCCCTCGTTTTTAACGCAGATGGCATTCAAATCATTATAGAAAGCGAAGTGTGTAATATTGCTGAAGAATTTCTTTTCGAAATCGGTGGTCGGTACGATATAGTCGGCATCTAAAAATTCGAACAAATTTTTAAACATTCGGCTTGCAGCACCCGAAGCCGGGACAAATTTGACGATAACCGGATTTCCCGACAAGTATTTTTCCCATATTTCGAGATAATGCTCACTCTCTTTTTCGTCTAAAGACAAGATGCCGTTGCCGATAGAGGCCGGCGATTTCAACTTCAGAAACGGAAATCCTGTTTTAAAACAAGACAATTGTTCTTCTATTTGGGATTCACTAATGCCTTTCTGCATCAATAAATCACGATCCTCTTGTGTAAATGTCATAGTATATTATTTAGTTAATGATATGTTGCAAAACCACTCAAATTTACAAAAACCTTATTAATTTCGTGAATGGTAAGTTCAAAAAATATATATTTGAATTGTTTTTAGATAATAAATAATATGAATTATGGGAGAGAGTACATATTTTACCGTTCCTGAACGGAAAGAACTCCTGGTTGCTTACCGGGCATTGTGGCGATCCTCTCATTCGTTGATCGGAGAAGACGATTTCAAGCGTATTCGAGAAATGATTACCGATGCTGTAAAAAAAGGTAATTATTTACGGGACGAAAAGGGGATAAATGTCTTGTTGAGAAATATTAATACGGCTCTTATCCTTTCCAAAGAAGTCGGTCTTGAACGTAGTACGTTAATTTCGGTCCTGATTTATAATTTGGTTTCCGGAGGAAGCTATACCAATGAACAAGTCGAAGCTATATTTGGATCAGATATAGCAAAAATCATACGTGGATTAATTAAAGCGAACGGTCTTTATGCTAAGCAGGCAACGGTAGAGAGCGATAATTTCAGAAAATTATTATTGACTTTTGCAGAAGATGTGAGGGTCATCATTATTATGATTGCAGATCGGTTATGTCTGATGAGGATGATAAACCATCATCCTGATGAGCAGTTCAGAGTAAATGTGGCTTGTGAAGCATCTTATCTGTATGCTCCTTTGGCACATCGCTTAGGGCTTTATACGATTAAGTCCGAATTAGAAGACCTCGCTCTGAAATATACCGATCGGCCTACTTTCAATGAGATTGCCCGAAAACTGAATGAAACGAAAGCTGCCCGGGATAAATATATTTATGAATTTATAAAACCGGTGAAGGCTAAACTCGAGGCTGCCGGATTGAAATTCGAGATTAAGGGAAGAACAAAGTCTATATCTTCTATACTGAATAAGATAAGGAAGCAAAAGGCCGAGCTTGAAGATATTTATGATTTGTTCGCCATACGGGTAGTCTTGGATACACCTGAAGATCAAGAAAAGGCAGATTGTTGGAAAGTGTATTCTATTGTTACCGATATGTACCAGCCTAATCCGAAACGACTTAAAGATTGGCTTTCTATACCCAAAAGCAATGGATATGAATCGTTGCATATAACAGTGTGGGGACCCGAAAACCGTTGGGTCGAGGTACAGATACGAAGCAAACGTATGGATGAAATTGCTGAAAGAGGGTTGGCGGCACATTGGAAATATAAAGGTATAAAAAGCGAGAGCGGACTGGATGACTGGTTGAATAATGTCAGGGATATTTTAGAGTCTGCCGATGCTACCGGGCCAATGGAACTGATGAAGGAGTTTAAGATGGATCTTTATGATAAAGAGGTCTTTGTATTTACTCCGAAAGGGGATTTGTATAAATTGCCTAAAGGTGCGACGGTTCTGGATTTCGCTTTTTTAATTCATACCGCTTTGGGCAGCAAGTGTGTCGGAGCAAAAGTGAACGATAAAAATCAGCCGATCAAATATGTTCTTAAGAGTGGGGATACGATCGAAGTTCTGACTTCACCTTCACAGACGCCTAAGCAAGATTGGCTGAACATTGTTGCAACCTCTAAAGCCCGTGTAAAAATCAAGCAAGCTTTGAATGAGGCCACTTATAAAGAGGCCGAATTTGGAAAAGAATTGTTGCAGCGTCGGTTTAAAAATCGGAAAATCGATGTTGATGAGGCGATCATGATGCGTTTGATAAAAAAAACAGGGTATAAGACGGTAACTGATTTTTATTATGATCTGTCGCAAGAAAAAATCGATGTGAATGCTGTTATAGATTCATATCTCGATTTGGATAGGAAAGAGAATGAAGAATCGACCGAGTCGCGTACTGCGGAGAATTATGTACAACCGCATTTTTCTGAAGAATTGGGGAAAGAAGACGTGCTGGTGATCGATCAGAATTTGAAAGGAATAGATTATAAGTTATCGAAATGTTGTAATCCTATTTATGGAGATGATATATTCGGATTTGTTTCTACTCAGGGGAGTATTAAAATACATCGAATGGATTGCCCTAATGCTTTGGCTTTAAGAACTCGTTTCGGGTATAGGATCGTTAAGGCGCGCTGGTCGGGAAAGCAAGGCTCTCAGTATGCTACCGTTTTGCGTGTCGTCGGAAATGATGATATCGGTATTGTGACGAATATAACGTCGATCATTTCGAAAGAGAAAAATATTGCGATGCGAGGTATATCCATAGATTCTAATGACGGACTTTTTCAAGGACATATTACGGTTTTGGTCGATGATTTGTCTGCATTGAATGCTTTGATGAAAAAATTGAAGACCGTAAAGGGTGTGAAGAGTGTAGATCGGGTTACGTTGAGTTAAATGATATTTAGATAGATAATATATGAAAAGAATCTTTTTTATTTCGATTATCGGTTTAGCCCTGTTTTCAGGGGCATGTTCAAAAAAAAATAATCCGGCTGCCGAGCAATATCAGAAAGCCGAAGAGCTATACCGGCAAGGGGATTATGCACGAGCTAAAGTTGCGATTGACAGTATTGCCAAGATCGATCCTCGGGCATTTGATGAAATTCGTGCCGGAATGCAATTGATGCGCCGTGTGGATTTGAGTATAAATGAACGTAATCTCGCTTATGTGGATAGTTTGTTGCCTATACGTCAAGCTTTCCAGAAAGATTTGCTTTCTAAATTTAAGTTGGAGAAAGATGAAAAATATCAGGAAGAGGGTAATTATGTTTTCAAAAAAGACCGGAATGCCGGGAGTGTCAACCGTTCATGTTTGCGCATTCAGGTGACAGAAGATGGACAGATGCAGTTAATGAGTGTCTATTTCGGAACGACAAAATTGAATCATGAGTCGGTAAAAGTGGAGTTACCAGACGGGACATTTGCTCTTACATCGGTTATCCCTTATGATGGTGCGAATAATTACCGTTTTGTAAATGACGGAAATACGACTGAAGTTGTGACGTATAAAGGAAAACAGATGCGTTCGGTAGCAGATTTGGTTTATAATAGTAATGGGGCGAAAATAAAAGTGAGTTATGAAGGTAAGCGGCCTTTCTCTTTTATTATGGATAATAATACAAGAGAAGCTATTAGTGCTTCTTATGAACTTGCGTTGGTGATGTCTGATATAAAGCAACTTCAGCGGGAAAAGGCTATTGCCACTAAAACTGTCGAAATATTGAAAAGGCAAATTGCCGATCACAAGCATGATAGTCTCGATAAAAAATCATGATTAGAAATGGTATAGATCGTTAAAATCTGACAGATTTTTATTCGATAGGATAGATATTTATTTTTATACAAGCTATTCCGCAAGAAATGATTTTCATTTTTTGCGGAATTTTATAAATGGCTTTTTAGGAAGGTTCTTAAACATGTTTTTTTCTTGTCTCTCTATTTGGTGTGTATGTTCTTCTTGATCATATCATTGATTCTTAGATAAATATAGGTATATATAATAATAGCGTCAGAGTGCTTGATTCGAGGGTTCGATATGGAATATTTTCTAATTTTGTAACATTATTAAAATCTGTTTATAATTAGAAAATTACAGTGATTATTTTATAGTTAAAGCGTTTTTAAATATTACCATATATTAGAATTCTCGATATTTTTAGTTGTATAGATCTGATGAAAATAGAATCATAATTGGCTTATGATATGCTTTGGGTGCCTGGCGGGTTGAAGATTAATGTGTCGAATTTAATATTAAGGTAAGATATTAAACAGTTTCCCACGCTTTTTTATTGTAGTATTTGCCGATTCAGGGGAGACTATAGGCAATGTATAATAATGATGTTATATGGAATTTGTGAAGATTGTGCATGCTGTTTTTTCGAAAAGAATTTCTAAAGTTCTTTTTTGTTTACTCTGTTTTTTAGGAATAGGAATGGGGGCTTATTCTCAAGATGTAATTGTTAAAAAAGATGGAGAAGAAATTAAGTCGAAAGTAATGGAGGTCTCCGGAGATGAAATTAAATATAAAATGTGGGATTATCAAGATGGTCCGATATATAGAATTCCGGCTTCCGAGATTTTTATGATTAAATATCAAAACGGAAAGAAGGATATAATGTCAACGTATGCTTCATCTTCGCAGAAAAGTGTCGGAGATAATAAGAAATATCCTCGTTATCAAGGAGAAGTTAATCTCGGTTATGCTTTGGGTTTAGGTGAAAACGGTTTGGACAGAGTTGTTTTCGAAACCATACATGGTTCGCGAATCAGTAAATACGCTTTTGTCGGTCTCGGTTTCGGATTTAATGCATATAAAGATATATTGAGTTTTGATGAATATGACGGAGATTTAGAAACTGTTTGGGGAATGACAGTTCCTGTTTTTCTTGATATGAAAGGTTATTATCCGGTAACAGATGATTTTGCTCCTTATATAGATTTAGGCTTGGGGTGTTCTATCGGTGTTCTGGAGATAGAAGGTTCTGGATTTTTAGCTAATGTCGGTTTTGGTATTAATTATAAAAAGTTGAATATCGGGATGAATTTTCAAAGTGAGAATAAGGCAAAAGGATTTGCTTTTAAACTTGGATTGGTATTTTAATAAAAAGGAAAATAACAATAAAAACGGAATGAACTTTAAAAACAAAGTTCATTCTTTTTTTATAGAAAGGTATCGAGTAAGTTAAAAATTTTTTGAAATGATATTTAAGGCTTTTGTTTTCTAATGAGTCGGATAGTTAACCACTGAAAAGCCGGTTTAGCTTTGATGAAATGGTTTAGAAATAAAAATATTTATTGGAGATATTCATTAATAACGAAAAGCGTAGTAGTTCTCATTAAATAGTTTTATTACACCGTTTTTTTGTTTAATACAAATTTTGTTTTCTCTCGCCAGCCATCCGGCAGCCAAGGCTGTACTTTCAGCACTTAAATCGAGCTTACGTGCTAATTCAGGAATAGATATTTCTTCTATATTTTTCATTGCTTGCCAGATTTTTCCGGCATTTTCACCGATGATCATCTTATCCATACAATAAATATTTAAGGGTTTGATAGAATAAATTTAACTTTTAACAGCGATAAATACGCATGAAAAATTGTTGTTTATGTATAGAAAAGACATAAAAAAAGCGTGGAGAGTTATCTTTCATGTATTGTAACAGGAACTACCAATCCCCAAACGTTTAAATGAAAGGAACGCCCACGCATATGACAGCGCAGGCGTCCAGCCATTTTTACACGTTTTAAATAACAGAAATTGGTAGTTTTGTTACAAAGTAAAAAGACTGGACGCTTTTCGATATGTTTTTTTCAATGAACACTTATTTATATGACAAAGATAATTTTATTTTTGGTAAAATCGGTATTATTCTTTTTATTTTTTATTATTCTAAGAGCCTGTATAAATTTTGCACGGGTCAGGTTGAGAATTTCTTTCGAGGATGTTGTTGTTGTGTAACTGGCTGTCTGATGAATGAAAATGGGAAAAAAGATCGGAAAAAACGTAAAAATGACCTGATCGTGTTTCTTTGTTGACAAGTTTAGTCAGGTTATTAATCCATAAGAATAAATTGGTGATTTATCGCACATTATTTCAATACGATAAATTTATAAACGATTAAGAAGATCGCAAGTCTTGATTAGTTCAACTGATTTTGTTTTAACCAATTAAAAATAGCCTGATAGGTTGCCTCTCTGGCTTCTTTTTTGGAAAGAATGAGATCATGCATTCCGTCTTGTATTTCTATTTCAGTAACTTTAGTACCCAAACGTTTGCCGTACTTAGCGATATCTTTTACATCCAGTACACCATCTCCGATTTGATGTTTGGGATTCCATTCGTCTCCGTAAACTGAGCGACTGGAGTAAAGGACCAGAACAGGACAGGGAATATCTAATCCTTTATGTATTTTTCTTTGTCCCCGATGGATGGCCCGTATCCAACCTGTTGTGAGAGGAGGAGATTGCATAAATTTTTTTGTCGTGTCGTATTCCCATTCTCCATGATGCGATTTTAATAGGCTTTCTCCATAAGCAGTAGAAATACCTTGTTTTATTTTTGTTTTTTTTGAAAAAAGTGCGAAAAAAGAGACTGTGGGAATCAATATTTTTTCTTTGAACCAGCTTTGGTTCATGTCAAGAAACGGGCTGTTCAAAATTAGTCCTTGGACGGGGAGCGCTTTTTTGTATTTGTGACAAAAAAGAGATGTTATTAAACCTCCGGTAGAATGCCCCATTAATAAAATTTCGTGATTCCCTTCTTGTTTTATAATCTGCAAGGTCGTGTCTATGTCGGCAAAGTATTCATTTAAGTTGTGAACTTGGAATGGATATTGATTGGGTAGTATTGAACGTCCGTATTTTCTCAAGTCGATGGCATAAAAATTAAAGCCTGCGTCATTGAAGTGTTCTGCCAGTGATTTCTGAAAAAAATAGTCGTTGAATCCGTGTACGTAAAGTATTGCTTTCGTAGTAGGGTGTGCGGCCTCTTTCCGAATGATAGTGATAATAACTTTTCCTTCATAATCATCGGGCATCTGTATTGTTTGTTGAATGAAGTTCTCTCCTAATATATCTTTGTGATATTGTGCAAAACTATTTGTGCCGAACGACAAGATTGAGAAGAGAAGTAGTAAGATCTTTTTTCTCATGATTTTTATGTTGAGCTTTTTTTTATTTTGATAAAACAGAAAGCTGAAACCAGAAGTTTAGTCTCCCAATGATATTTTTACATTATTGAATACTTTGTTCAACAAAATGCGAGCGGTTTCTATTTCCTCCTCGTTTAATCCGTTCAGCGCAGCTTTCATCGTTGTTGCAACTATAGGCTGTGTCATCTCTTCGAGATTTCTACCTTTTTCTGTAAGATTGATGATATTGATGCGTCGATCGTTTTTATCGGCCGAACGAGTTACCAGAGTTTGTTTTTCAAGATTGTCTATCAAGCGGGTCATACTTGGTTTGTCTTTGAAAGTCGCATTGCAAAGTTCTTGTTGCGTGACGCCGTCTTTTGACCATAAATAATAAAGAACAGTCCACTGCTCTGGAGTAATATCTATGTTTATTTTTCGAAAACTCCTGTATAATTTTCGATTAATTGCTGATGATAGTTTACCGCTTAGCAAAGCGAATAACATTTCGTTGTCGATAGAGAGAAGGTTCATTATGTAATAATTGTTTAGACAACAAAAATACAAACAATATTTTATTTTCCGGTTGAGGCTTCGATAAAAAATGTTATTAATATAAGTTGCATTCTTATTTTGTTATTATATTGGTCCTTTGTCGATAAAAAGGTTTACAAGAATCTATTTTGAACAGATTGATTTTCGGGAAAAGTTAGAGAAAGATCTAAAATAAAAATAGCAAAGTGTTTGGATTTTAGTAAATAATGACTACCTTTGCCCCGCAATTCAAAAAATTAAATAACAAGTTAATTTAAATGAGTATGAATCATTATGAAACCGTTTTCATTTTAACTCCCGTTTTATCTGATGTACAGATGAAGGAAGCGGTAGAAAAATTCAAAGCGATTTTGGTAGCAGAAGGTGCTGAAATCGTGAATGAAGAAAACTGGGGATTACGCAAATTGGCTTATCCGATCCAGAAAAAATCTACAGGCTTCTACCAATTGCTGGAGTTTAACGCAGATCCGTCTGTAATCGCAAAATTGGAAATTAATTTCCGTCGTGATGAACGTGTTATCCGTTTCTTGACTTTTAGAATGGATAAATATGCTGCAGAATATGCTGCAAAAAGAAGAAGTGTTAAATCTAAAGAAGTAAAGGAGAATTAAGTCATGGCACAACAAAATCAATCTGAGATCAGATATTTGACTCCTCCCTCAGTGGATATTAAGAAGAAAAAATACTGTCGTTTCAAAAAAAGCGGTATCAAATATATAGATTATAAAGATCCCGAATTCTTGAAAAAGTTCCTGAACGAACAAGGTAAAATTTTACCTCGTCGTATAACCGGTACCTCGTTGAAGTTCCAACGCCGTATTGCTCAGGCTGTAAAGAGAGCACGTCATCTGGCGTTACTTCCTTATGTGACAGACATGATGAAATAATTTAAAGAAGGAGGAAAATAGTAATGCAAGTAATATTAAAAGAAGATATCTTAAATCTTGGGTATAAAGATGACGTAGTAACCGTTAAGAGCGGATACGGTCGCAATTATCTTATCCCTCAAGGTAAGGCTGTTATCGCTACTCCTTCTGCACTGAAGATGTTAGCTGAAAACATGAAGCAACGTGCTCATAAGCTTGAGAAAATCAAAAATGATGCTAAAGAGTTGGCCGCTAAATTGGAAGGAGTTTCTTTGACAATTGGTGCTAAGACCAGTTCTACAGGTAAAATTTTCGGTTCGGTTAACAATATTCAAATAGCTGAAGCTTTAGAAAAAGCCGGTTATGAGGTTGATCGTAAGGTTATCTTCATTAAAGAATCTGTAAAAGAAGTCGGTGCTTATAAAGCTATTTTGAAACTTCATAAAGAAGTAAGTGTCGAAATTCCGTTTGAAGTAGTTGCCGAATAATATTTTCGGATTTCAAATAAAAAAGAAAGGTGAAGTTCATTGAACTTCACCTTTCTTTTTTATTTGAAGGTCATTTTCCGTTCTTCTCTACTCTTGGAATCATAAAAGAGGTGTATAATTGTAGAAATGCTGCAACGAGCAGTAATAAAATCCACTCGTTTTGTTGTTTGAACATGAACCATGCAGACCCGACGGTAACAATCGCTGCAATCAATTCGATGCGGTATAAGCGTTTAAGCCGGAAATTTGAGCCGTTGTATAAATTTGTCGCCCGTGCGACAGTCATTCCGACAGCTCCGGTAGCAAATATATAAACGGTGAATGGTAATCTGAATAAATATAATGCCGTCCCTGCCAGAATAAATAAGGCTGAAATAACTAGAATCGTGTTGCGTATTTTATTGCTCATTTTTGTTCTTCTTCTGTTATTATATAAATATCTTCATTATCTTTTTTCATTAAATATTGTTCTCGGGCAAATTTTTCCAGATTTTTTTCATTCGATTGCAGTTCGTTCAGTTTTGTTTTGCTTTCTTCGATAACTCCCTGGTGGTGTTGTATTTCTTTTTTTAGACCATGAATTTGTTGGTCATAAAGGAAACTTTGAACAAAACTATTTTCGTCTACAAAGATCATGATGAAAAGAAAAGATATTACCAAAATTCGCATTAAGGTAACATGCTTTTTTATGAAACGCCATGATGCTGAAAAAATATTCTTCATATTGAATTTTATTTTTTACAAACGTACATAATCTTTTTTGTTTCTAAAAGTTTTGTTGTCCGATACAACCTTTTTTTTATGAATTTGTCAGGTCAAGAGTGTGCATTTTTAAAAAGCGTGAAAAAAAAGGAAATTATTAGGATTTCCTCAAAAGCGATTGAGCTATTTTTATACCTTTGTCCAAAATTTGCAAATGTGAATCTAATCATAGATCAGGGAAATACGACGACAAAAGTTGCTTTATTTTGTCAAGATAAGTTAGAATATGTAATGACTGTTGTAAAGCCGGATAAGCGGCTTGTTGATACTTTGCTTGATAAATATCGGGTTACGTCGTGTATTTATTCTTCAGTGGTTGATGTCCCTTTTTGTTTTTTGGACTATCTGCAGGAAAGAATATCCCAGTTTTGTTTTTTAGATACAGACACTCCTATACCTGTAAAAATCGAATACGGGACACCGAAGACATTGGGACGGGACAGGATTGCAGGAGTGGTAGGCGCTTTTTATGAAAAACCGGATTGCGATATATTGATAATCGATGCCGGTACGGCGATTACATATGATTTATTGCTGAAACGAGGAGTGTTTATCGGAGGAAATATTGCTCCGGGTATCAGGATGCGGCTGAAAGCATTGAATCATTTTACCGGAAAACTGCCTTTGGTTGAGAAAGTCGGAGATTTTTCGCTTATGGGTACGGATACGGAAACTGCGATACGTGCTGGAGTAATACAGGGAGTTTTGTTTGAAATGGAAGGTTATATCAGGGAGCTGAAAGCTATATATCCGGATCTTTTGGTTTTTTTAACGGGTGGCGATGCTTTTTTATTGGCTGAAAGATTAAAAACTCCCATATTTGTGGATAAAAATATTGTATTAAAAGGATTAAACAGAATACTTTATTATAATGCTGAAAAATAAAATATCTATTGTCTTAATAGCGTTGTCCTTGTTAGGGGGAATGAGTAGTTTGGCACAGAATAACACGAATTCTCCGTATTCACGTTACGGGTATGGTATTCTGGAAGATAATGCGGTCGGTGCGAATCGAGGAATGGGCGGAGTCGGATATGGATTTCAAAGCGGACGACAGATTAATATAAAGAATCCGGCTTCGTATGCGGCGATGGATTCTTTGACATTTCTTTTCGACATAGGAGTCAGTTTGCAAAATACATGGATGAAAGAAAATTCCTTGAAAGAATCTGAAGTAAACGGAAACTTAGATTATGTCGCTTTGCAGTTCCCATTGGGGCGTCATATGGCGGGAAGTGCCGGATTGACACCATTCTCTTCGGTAGGATACAGTTTTGGCGGCTCGATTCCGAACGGCTCTTATACACAAGTCGGGGAGGGTGGTATCAGTCAGGCTTTTATCGGATTGAGCGGACATGTCTATAAAGGCCTTTATCTCGGGGCTAATGTGTCATATCTTTTTGGAAATATAGAGCATACCACGACTTTGTTGCCTACGGATAATACAATCGGAAGTATTTTCTTGAAAAAATTGCATGTTTCGGATTTTCGAGTTGAGTTCGGGTTACAATATACGCACAATATAAACAAGAAAAACCGGATTACCGTAGGGGCGGTTTATACTCCTGAGAAAAAATTGCTCGGCCGTACTTATACTTATGAGGAAATTTATTCTACAACTTCCGGGTCGACTTCTGTATCGAGATCAGATTCATCGAGTATAAAATCGAGATATTCTCTTCCTACTTCCATAGGTGCAGGTTTTACCTATGTATGGGATGAACGGTTGACTGTAGGAGCTGATGTCACTTTTCAGGATTGGAGCAGTGTGAGGTATGACGGAGTGAAAGACAGTTTGAACAATCGTTTAAAAGTGGCTATTGGTGCGGAATTTTTGCCAAATCCGATGTCCGGGAATTATATGAAACGTATGCGTTATCGGTTAGGGGCATTTTATAATCATTCTTATCTCAAAGTAAAGGGATGTGATATAGATGAATATGGACTTACTTGCGGTTTCGGATTTCCGGTAAGACGGGATAAATCTATATTGAACCTTTCTTTGGAATATTTAAACAGACAATCTACGCCGACATCATTTATTCGTGAAAATTTTTTAAGAGTTTCATTGAGTCTTACCTTTAATGAACTTTGGTTCTTTAAACGGAAATTTGAATAACCGTTGTTTTACAAAATACAGAGAGATGTTGTTCGATAAAAAGAATAACATCTCTTTCTGTTTCTTTATAAAAACAATAAAAAGAGAGAGATTAATTGCGGCTCTGTAACTAAATATTTAATTTTGCCTTTAATATAAAGAACCGAAGAACAGAATGAATACGATTCGCAGAACTTTATTAGGATTTCCGTTTACCGGTATTGCGTTTGCAGTGGCATTTATCTTAATGTCCGTTTTTTTTAGTTCCTGTGAAAAGAAAGTAAAAAATGAAGTGGTTAAAGCTTTTTCAGATCCGCATAAAGTTCCCTCGTTAAGTAGTTTTGATGTAACGACATTGATTTCGGATTCGGGAATTACTCGTTATCGTATCAAGGCTAAAGAATGGTTGATGTTTGAAAATGCGAAAGAACCATATTGGTTATTCCCGCAAGGAATTTATGTAGAAAAATTCGATGAGAATTTTCATGTAGATGCTTTTATTATGGGAGATTCAGCTATTTTTTATAAATATAAGCAGCTTTGGGAACTCAGGGGGAATGTAAAGATGGCTAATTTGCAGGATGAAAGATTCTTTACCGAGTTACTTTTCTGGGATCAAAAAAAACGTGAGATATATTCGGATAGCGCCATTCATATTGAAAAGGTGGATCGTATAATAGAAGGGATCGGTTTTGTTTCTAATGAACCTATGACTCAGTACACGATACGTCGGACAACCGGAATTTTTCCAATGAAATCGCCTGCCGAAGAGCAGCGGGGAGAATCGGACAGTTTAAAAAATGTGAGAGATACGAATGCCCGTCGTTATGCACCGCAAAAGAAAGGAGAAAAATCATGACTACGGCCTTTATGATAATTATTCCATTGCTGTTGTCTGCATTTTTTTCGGGCATAGAAATTGCATTTGTATCTTCAAATAAGGTCCGTTTTGAATTGGATATGAAGAAAAAGACGCTTCTTGGGCGTATTCTTAATTTATTCTATCATCATCAGGAAGAGTTCATTTCTACGATGCTTGTCGGCAATAACATCGCGTTGGTCGTTTACGGTATCGGTATGGCCGATCTGCTTTCTCCGGTATTCTCCTTTATTTGGGATCAAGAGGTATTTATTATATTGGGACAAACTGTCGTATCGACATTGATAGTTCTTCTGACGGCCGAATTTCTGCCTAAAACTGTTTTTCGGATTAATCCTAACTTATCATTAAAAGTTTTTGCCATACCGCTTTATGTTTTTTATCTGTTGCTGTATCCGATTGCGAAATTTATATCATTGCTTTCATCCGGAATCTTAAAGATAGGAGGGGTTCGCATCGATCGGTCGGGGGATGATGGGTCTATGAGTAAGGTCGATCTTGATTTTTTTATTCAACAAAGTATAGATAAGTCGCAGGGAGAAGCAGAAGTCGATACAGAAGTTAAAATTTTTCAGAATGCTTTGGACTTTTCTAATTTACGTATTCGTGAATGTATGATTCCCCGTACGGAGATTGTAGCGGTTGATATCGATATGTCATCGGAGAAGGATTTGGTTGCTCTATTTATTGAAACCGGACTTTCTAAAATTTTGGTTTATAGAGATAATATTGATAATGTATTGGGTTATATACATTCTTCCGAAATGTTTAAACAAGCGGCAGATTGGAAATCTTATATTAAGCCGATATTGTTAGTTCCGGAGACGATGACCGCTCAGAAATTAATGAAAAATTTGATGCAACAGAAAAAAAGTATCGCTGTCGTTGTGGACGAGTTTGGCGGAACTGCCGGTATTGTGACGCTTGAAGATCTGGTTGAGGAAATATTCGGAGATATTGAAGACGAGCACGATACGTTGAATTATATTGCCCGGAGAACCGGAGAAAACTGTTATGAGTTCTCAGGACGTGTCGAAATAGAAAAGATCAATGAGCTTTTTGATATAGGGTTACCCGAGTCTGATGAGTATATGACAATTGCCGGATATATTCTTTATCATTATAAAACGATACCTAAGCCCGGAGAAACGATTGAAATAGAGAATTATAAATTTGAGATATTAAAAGGAAACAGAACCAAAATAGAGTTGGTGAAAATGAAAATTGAGAACTAAAGGAAATTTTTGACTTTACGATATGTTTGTAAATGCTTTTTTTCGTATCTTCGTGCACTTACTTGGAAAATAATTTAAAAAAATATAAAACTAAAAACACAATCTAATAAATGGCTACGTTACAAAAAATCAGAGGTAAAGCCGGCCTTCTTGTCGGAGTGATCGGGGTGGCTTTACTGGCTTTTATCGTGGGAGACCTTTTAAATTCAGGTCATACTTTCTTTAACATGAACCGCAATAAAATAGCGGTGGTTAACGGTAAAAAAATTACTCCGGAAGAATTTCAGGCACAAGTTCAGACTCGTACCGAAGAGATGCAGAATATGTATAGAAGACAATATGGCATGTCTCTTCCCGAAGGTGCAGCTTCTCGTATAAACAAGGAAGTATATGATCAGATGGTGCAGGATATTTTGTTGACGGATGCTACTGCCGAATTGGGCCTTACGGTATCTAAAGAAGAGTTGGCCGATTTGTTGCAGGGAGATAATATCGTGCCTATGGTAAGACAACAATTTACCGATCCTCAAACCGGAGTTTTTAATAAAGACTTGTTGTTGAATTTCTTGCAAGTGGTCCTTAATGAAGACGAGTCGAATCTTAATGGAGAAATGGGGCAACAGCTCAGAGCTCAGCGCGAGGCTTGGTTAAATATTGAAAAGACAGTGAAACAACAACAGTTGGTCGGAAAATATTTTACTTTGTTGTCAAAATCTATGGCTCCGAATAAGCTCGATTTGGAAGCTGCTTATAACGGTGCTAAAAATAGTGTAGATTTTGCGTATGCAGAACAATCTTATACTTCTATACCCGATTCTACGGTAGTTATCAGCGAATCTGAGTTGAAAAATCTATACAACAAGCAGAAAGAAAACTTTAAGCAGGATGAAAAGCGTGAAGTAAAATTCTTTGCAGTAGATATAGTTCCGAGTGAAGGTGATTATAAGATGACCGAAGAAAAGATTAATAACCTTAAAGAAAATTTTTCTACGACAGACGATATTGCCGGAATGTTGAGCTTTAATACGGATGTTCCTTATGTAGACGCATACGTTGCTCAAAGAGACATGAATCCGGAAATGAAAAAATTTGCAGAAACAGCTCAAATAAATGAAGTTTATGGTCCTGTTTTTGAAGATGAGTCATATAAAATGTATCGTTTGATAGGTAAGAGCGTAGCTCCTGACTCAGTGAAGGTACGTCATATTATGTTCCCTCTTCAGGCAGATGCAAAAGTTAAAGCTCAGATGGACAGTATTTTGACTGTTTTGAAAAACGGCGGAGATTTTGCTGCTTTGGCAAAACAATTCTCGGTAGATCAGAATTCTGCTGCTAATGGTGGCGATCTCGGTTGGTTGACAGAAACTTCTGCTGTACAATTCGGACAGAAATTCGTTTCTTCTGTTTTTAATGGAGGATCAGGATATTTTACTGTGGAAACGCCGTATGGACAGCATATTATGCAGGTAACTGAGCGTACAGCTTCTGTTCCTAAGGCTAAGGTGGCACAATTGGTTCTAAAGGTACGTCCGAGTTCAGAAACTTATAGTACATTATATAACAAGGTAAGTTCTTATATCGCTGAAAACGGGAAATTAGAATCATTCGAGAAAAATGCAAAGGATAAAGGTTTCTCCTTGAATACGGTTGAGTTGACTCCTGAAGATATTAGCGTAGGTATGTTGAACGACGGGCGTGAAATCGTGAAATGGGCTTATAAATCGGATAAAGGTGATATTTCAGAAATTTTCAATATAGAAAATAAGTTTCTGGTAGCAGCTCTTACGAATGTAACCCCTGCAGGTTATGCACCGTTAAAAAGTCTCGAGAGCTATCTTAAAATGCAGTTGTTGGCTGATAAAAAGGCTGATATGATTATGAAGTCATTATCTGAGAAATCACCGAAGACTCTTGAGGCCTATGCTTCGGCTATGAGTTCGAAGATCGATACGGCTAAGTTTGTAACTTTCAACACTTCTGTAATTACAGGTATTGGCCGTGAGCCGGCATTGTGCGGTGTAGCTCCTTATGCTTCGGTGGGACAATTACAAGGTCCTGTCAAGGGGAATAATGGAGTGTATGTATTGGCTGTAACTAAGAAAGATGAAAGTTCTGTTCCTATGAATGCCGAAATGGAAAAACGAAAATATGAACAGATGATGTATTCGATTCTTTCCAGTCAGATTATGGAAGTTATGAAGGATAAAGCCGATATAGAAAATAACCGTGTAAAATTTTTCTAAATTGATGATGATAAAATAAAAAGGGAGGATGATGAGTCCTCCCTTTTTGTTTTATTCTTTTGATTAAAGATTTCTGTATATTCCGTTGTGATCTTTATACTCTTTGTTTATTTTTGTACTAAATAACGAAACGAGTGGAAAAAAAATATTTGGCAGGGAAAACATTAGATGAACTTAACGGGATCGTTGCCCGTATGGGAATGCCCCGTTTTACAGCTGGGCAGATTGCTGCATGGCTATATGAAAAACGGGTTCGGAATATAGATGAAATGACAAATTTATCTAAACAGAATCGTGAACGTCTCGCAGGTGAGTATGAGATAGGCTATTCTGTGCCCGTGGAGGAAATGCGTTCGGTGGACGGTACTGTCAAATATCTTTTTAAAACGACTTCCGGAAACTTTGTCGAGTCTGTATATATTCCTGATCGGGATAGGGCGACGCTATGTGTGTCATCTCAGGTAGGATGTAAGATGAATTGTTATTTTTGTATGACCGGTAAGCAAGGGTTCAATTCCCAGCTTACAGTTCGTGAAATTATGAATCAGATTATTTCTATACCGGAAAGTGCCAAGTTGACAAATTTGGTATTTATGGGGATGGGAGAGCCCTTGGACAATTTGGATGAAGTAATGACGGCTTTAACAATTTTGACTGCAAAATGGGGATTTGCTTGGAGTCCGAAGAGAATAACAGTTTCTACGATCGGAGTAAAACGAAACTTGACCCGTTTTTTAGAAGAAACGGATTGTCATTTGGCTGTAAGTTTGCATAACCCTTTTCCGGAGGAACGCTTGTCTATTATGCCTGTACAGAAAGCATATCCTATTGCAGATATAATATCACTGCTCCGGAATTATGACTTCAGTCATCAGCGCAGGCTGTCATTCGAATATATCATGTTCAGTGGTTTTAATGATTCCCTTAAACATGCGGAGGCACTGGCAAAATTGTTAAAAGGATTGGATTGTCGGATAAATTTGATTCGTTTTCATGCAATTCCGGGAGTAAACCTTAAAACGTCAGTTGAATCGGATATGGTTATTTTCAGGGATTATTTGAATCGCAAGGGATTTACTTGTACGATACGTACATCGCGAGGTGAAGATATATTCGCTGCCTGCGGAATGTTATCGACTGCAAAGAAAGGCGAGATCGGCAATAAATGCTGAAAGAGCTTATATATTATGACCGTGTAGAGATATTATGTTAAAATAATTGCTTATCTTAGAGCATTGAATTAGGCAAGTATAATCTAAAATAGTATTTGTCTGTTTTATATAAAGAATAAAAACTCATGGAACAAGATTATAAGATCAAGGTAGGAATTACTCAAGGTGATATAAATGGAGTCGGATATGAAGTTATTTTGAAAACATTGTCAGACCCTCGTATAACAGAAATGTGTACCCCTGTGGTATATGGCTCTTCGAAAGTGGCGGCCTATCATCGTAAGGCATTGGATTTGCCGACTATTAATTTCAATATTATTACCAATGCCGAGCAGATTTCGGACATGAAGTTGAATATGATCAACTGTATCGATGAAGAAGTAAAAGTCGAATTGTCAAGACCAACGGCTCAGGCAGGTGAAGCGGCTTACCGGGCTTTGGAGAGTGCTACGAATGACTTAGAAAACGGGTTAATAGATGTGTTGGTGACAGCGCCTATTAATAAACATACGATCCAGTCCGATAAATTTGAGTTTCCCGGGCATACCGAATATTTGGAGAAAAAATTAGGAAAAGGCAAAAAATCTTTAATGATATTATTGAATGACATTTTGCGTGTAGCTTTAGTGACAGGGCACATTCCTTTATCTGAAGTACCTTCTCGGATTACTAAATCGGATATTGTACAGAAATTGCGTATTTTCAATCACTGTTTAAAGCAAGACTTCGGTATTGTAAAGCCTCGTATTGCGGTTTTGTCATTGAATCCACATGCCGGAGAGGACGGACTTCTTGGAAATGAAGAAAAAGAGATTATTATTCCGGCATTGAAAGAGGCCGAAGAAATGGATATTCTTTGTTTCGGGCCTTATGCAGCTGATGGTTTCTTTGGTTCAGGTCATTTTTCTAAGTTCGATGGTGTTTTGGCTATGTATCATGACCAAGGGCTTGCTCCGTTTAAGACTTTAGCGATGGAAGATGGCGTAAATTATACTGCTGGACTACCTTTTATACGCACTTCGCCAGCCCATGGTACAGCGTATGATATTGCCGGAGAGAATAAAGCTTCGGAAGAGTCGTTCCGGCATGCTCTTTACTTGGCATTAGATGTTTTTGCTTGTCGCAATAATTATCGTCAAATGAAAGCTAATCCTCTTCGTCGTCAATATTTTGATAAAAGTGGAGACAATGAAGTACTTGATCTTAATGCTCCCGAGAAGGAGTGATTTGTTTGGAGTCTCAACCTTTCTGAGAGGGGTAATATTTTGTCAGGTTTTTTCAAATCCTTTTCCTGTTTTTTATTTGTCAAATAGCTTGTTATTGTTTTCGTAAGTATTTAGAGGCGATAGCAGGGAAGGAAGGGGATGTGTTTATATTTTCGGATAGATAAAATCTATAATATCACTAATTAATAATTCTTTTGTTAATAGAGGACTGATAGATGTGTAGAATTCAGAGATTGTTTTGATTGAAAGAATATTCTTTCAGAACCAATCTGAATTTTGCTCGGGTCAGGTTTTGGAGTTTCTTTCGAGGACGTTTTGTCGTTTTTATGAGAAGGATAGCAGGCTATCTGGCGAGTGAAGAGGGGAAAACAGACCGAAAAAACGCAAAGATGACCTGAGAATATTTTTATTGGAAAAATAAGATAGGCTCTAAAACAAAAATGGGGGTGAACGGTTACATATATAAATAAGGCAGGTTTTGGAAAAGATGAAAATAAGAATTTTGTTGTAGATAAGAATACTGAGAAGACCTGTATTTGTAGATGTTTATTATATCGTATTTAAATCGGATGCTCTTGTCAGTTGCATTTAAATATAGAATTATTGTGTACGGTTTGTAACTGTGCTACGGAGGGAGGGATATGAAACAAAACGGAAATCGGAACATTATGTTTGAGGCAGCATTGAACCCGATCGACACTGACCCTGTAGATTTATTGTTTTTTCGTCCTGTCGGATACCGTTGTGCTTTGTTTTTCCATAAGTTAGGTGTGTTACCCAATACTATTACCGTTGTTTCCATATTATTGGGAATATCTTCAGGATTTTTTTTATACTTTGAGGATATATGGTATAATATAATTGGAATATTATTATTGCTTTGCACACATCTTTTGGATTGCACGGACGGGCAATTAACACAAATGACCGGACGTTATTCTCAGGCAGAGCGGATTTTAGATCATTTGAGCGGGTGTGCCTGGTCTGTTTCTGTTTATATGGCGTTATGTTTACGTTTAATGAATTCAGGTTGGGATTTTTCTGTCTTTTTTTTAGCCTTGATTACCGGATATTTTCATTTTAGGCAAGTTGCTGCTATCGATTATTATCGTAATTTTTATTATCTTTTTTCACGGAAAAAATTAGTTTATGAATTTGAATATAAGACGCAATTGTACTTGAAGTATAAACGATTGAGTTGGAAGGCTGATTTTTATAGGAAATTTTTTTTGGCTTTCTATCTTCAATATATGGTTTATCAAGAAAGATTTACTCCGGATATGCAAGAGTTGCGTCGGTTATTAAAAAAACGGTTTGGCAATAATATTCCGGATTGGTTGAGGATACAATTCGAAGAAAAAAGTCTTCCGTTGATGATGTATAGTGGTCTGTTATCTTTTAATATACGTATTATTACCTTGTTTATTGCTGTTTTGTTTGATGTTCTGTGGATTTATTTTCTGTTCGAACTTACGATATTGAATGCAATATTGTTCTATCTGATATACAGACATGAAAAAGTTTGTCGTTATTTTATTGGAAAGTTGAATCGGATATAGTTTTCAGTTTTTAAACACAATCAGAGAGTTTGTTCGTAGGTATAGAAGTGTGTTTAAAAAATTGCTTTTAAGAATCTTAATATACGTGGCTTTGTATCTTTTTAAAAAGTCGTATCTTTGTGGAAAGTTTACGGATTGGGATAAATTGAGTATCCGACAAATATTTAACCGAAATAAAGTAAAGTATTAAGGATGGGAAAAGTTTTAATTATAGGAGCCGGCGGAGTAGGTACGGTAGTTGCTCATAAAGTAGCGCAAAATCCGGATGTTTTTACAGAGATAGTGTTGGCAAGCCGGACAAAATCGAAATGCGATGCTATTGCAAAGGCAATCGGTAGCGACCGGATAATCACAGATCAGGTAGATGCCGATAATGTAAACGAATTGATAAAGTTATTCAATACGCATAAGCCGGATATTGTAATTAATGTTGCACTTCCTTATCAGGATTTGACGATTATGGATGCTTGTTTAGCTTGCGGTGTAAATTATTTGGATACGGCAAATTATGAGCCGCTTGATGAAGCTAAATTTGAATATAAGTGGCAATGGGCATATCAGGAACGTTTTAAAGAAGCGGGATTGACGGCTATTTTGGGATGCGGCTTTGATCCGGGTGTATCGGGTGTATATACTGCTTATGCCGCAAAGCATTATTTTAAAGAAATGCACTATCTGGATATTGTCGATTGCAATGCAGGAGATCATGGTAAAGCTTTTGCGACAAACTTTAATCCGGAAATTAATATTCGGGAGGTTACGCAAAAGGGAAAATATTATGAAAACGGCAAATGGATTTATACAGAGCCTCATGAAATTCATAAACCGCTGAATTACCCGAATATAGGTCCGAAAGAATCGTATGTGATTTATCATGAAGAATTGGAGTCGTTGGTGAAAAATTATCCGACATTGAAACGTGCGCGTTTCTGGATGACTTTCGGCCAGGAATATCTGACCCATTTAAGAGTAATTCAAAATATAGGAATGGCGCGTATCGATCCTATTATGTATAATGGGGTGGAGATTGTTCCGATACAATTTTTGAAAGCAGTGCTTCCTAATCCCGGAGAGCTCGGTGAAAATTATGTAGGTGAAACATCTATCGGCTGTCGTATTAAGGGCATTGATAAAGAAGGTAAAGAGATGACCTATTATGTATATAATAATTGTAGCCATCATGCTGCTTATCTCGAAACGGGAGCACAAGGAGTCAGTTACACTACCGGAGTTCCGGCTATGATAGGTGCAATGATGTTCTTAAAAGGTCTGTGGAAAAAGCCCGGAGTTTATAATGTAGAGGAATTCGATCCCGATCCGTTTATGGAACAGTTGAACAAGCAAGGATTGCCTTGGCATGAAATATTTAATGAAGACTTGGAAGTCTGATCGATATTCGTTTTTGAACGATTATATATGAATTATTGTCATTCTGGTGAAGATCTGAATTTCGATAGATCGCAAAATCCGGAATGACAATATTATTTTTATAGCCTGTTCGATCTTTGTATAAACCTTTTTTATTACTTTCGAGATTTTGATGAGAGACAGTTACCAATCTATTTTTCGTAGCCCTTTTTGTTTTAAATAAGTTATTAGTTCTTGAGGACGATCAGTCTGAATTATTGTTGCTTTATTTTTCAGAACCCATCCCCAACTATTATCCGGATCATTGACTGCTTTTTCATCATCGTGTCCTCCGCATAGACTTTCCCATAAGGTATTGATCCATATCCGACAATTCGATTCGGCTATCTTATCGATATAAGATAATTGCTCGAAATCATCGGTTTTAAAACCTATTTCCATTGCTATCGGCTGAAAATCTTTTAAAAAAGAATCGATATATGGAATAGCTCCGGATGTATCTAAATCGACAATAGGCATATATATAATATTTTTGTACAGAGACAATTTCTTTTTTACATCATTCACAGAACCGCGTCCTTTTAAAATGATGTAGTTTTCCATCCCGGCTTCTTTTATAATGGGTTCAATGTCTGATAAATAATTCTCACCTTTATCGATATTGACAAGAATTTTCCCTTTACAGGCTGATAATGCCTCTTTTAAAGTCGGGATAGTTTCCTTAGAGAGCTCTCCGCTATTGTAACGTAGCTTGAAGTTCTTGAGTTCTTTTACAGTATAGTTATTTATATATCCTTTTCCGTTTGTCGTGCGATCTATACTATTGTCGTGCATTAAGACAAAATCTCCGTCTTTAGTCTTTTGTATATCTATCTCGACCATATCTGCTCCTATCGATATAGCACTTTTGATTGCTGCAATAGAGTTTTCCGGGGCATGTCTCCAATCACCCCGATGAGCAACGACAAAAATATAATCGGGTTTATTGCTTTTTAGAATAGACAATAATGCTTCTGTCCGATTATTGGCCGTAACGGTAAGATTTAAGAGTATAAGATAAAATAATAAGTGATATTTTTTCATTAATTGAAAATATGAATTATCGATTAGACAATGCAAAATAGCGAAAATCCGAAAGAGAATACAATAAATAACAAATCAAAAAATAGTAATTTATGGTCAATCTCCATATTGCCGGAAAGATTTTATAAAGAAATTATCATATATGCTATTATTTGGCATATGTATTTGTTTAATTTGCATTGTCAATGGTACGAGAATGAATGTTATAAATGAGATGGAGAACCTTGATGTTTTTATATAAATTCTTATCTTTGAGAAATAAAATATTTAATTATGGCATTAAAAGTTGGAGATAAAATACCTGAAATTCTGGGTTATGACCAGACGGGGAAAGAGTTGAAACGAGAAGATTTTAAAGGGAAAAAATTGGTACTTTATTTTTATCCTAAAGATAATACCCCCGGATGTACGGCGGAGGCCTGCAGTTTACGAGATGCATATTCAGAATTGCAGAAAGCGGGGTATGAAATAATAGGAGTCAGTAAAGACAATGAAAAGTCTCATCAGAAGTTTATAGAAAAACAATCGTTGCCATTTTCCTTAATAGCTGATACTGAGGTACGGTTGAATCAAGAGTTTGGTGTATGGGCAGAAAAAAAGATGGCCGGGAGATCCTATATGGGAACTTTAAGGACAACATTTTTGATTGATGAGAACGGAGTTATAGAGCGTGTGATAGAAAAAGTAAATACAAAAGAGCACGCTGCTCAGATTTTGAATGGAAAATAAAATAAGATAAATATGGAGAATACAGAAGAAAAAAAAGCTCCAATGGGTAGAATTCCCGTTCCGAGTGAAAAATTGAAGGCTTTGCAGGCCGCTATGGATAAAATAGAAAAAAATTATGGCAAGGGTGCAATTATGAAGATGGGGGATGACCATATTGATGAGATTGCCGTAATTCCTACAGGTTCTATTGGTTTGAATGCCGCTTTAGGTGTCGGAGGTTTTCCACGAGGCCGTGTGATCGAGATTTATGGTCCGGAATCTTCTGGTAAAACGACATTGGCGATTCATGCTATTGCCGAAGCCCAGAAAGCCGGAGGCATTGCGGCAATTATAGATGCAGAACATGCTTTTGACCGTTTTTATGCAGAAAAATTAGGGGTCGATGTAGAGAACTTATGGATATCTCAACCGGATAGCGGAGAACAAGCTTTGGAGATTGCAGAACAACTGATACGCTCTTCTGCCGTAGATATTGTTGTTATCGATTCGGTTGCAGCGTTGACTCCTAAGGCTGAGTTAGAAGGAGATATGGGAGAATCTAAAATGGGATTACAAGCACGTCTTATGTCTCAGGCTTTGCGTAAATTGACGGCTACAATAAGCAAGACAAATACTACTTGCATATTTATCAATCAGTTGCGTGACAAATTAGGCGTGATGTTCGGTAATCCTGAAACAACGACAGGGGGGAATGCCTTAAAATTTTATGCTTCTGTTCGATTGGATATACGTCGTGTCAGCCAGATTAAAGATGGGGATGAAGTGATCGGTAATCAGACAAGGGTAAAAGTTGTGAAGAATAAGGTTGCTCCTCCTTTCCGTAAAGCCGAGTTCGATATTATGTTCGGAGAAGGTATTTCTCGTGCAGGAGAGATCATTGATTTGGGAGTGGAAAAAGGTATAATCAAAAAGAGCGGCTCTTGGTTTAGCTATGATGATACAAAACTCGGGCAAGGTAGGGATGCTGCAAAGAAATGCATTCAGGATAATCCGGAGTTGGCCGAAGAATTAGAAGCTAAGATCATGGAAGCCTTGCGACCTGCAACTAAGTAGTACTGAATTTAGGAAAATCAAATATGGAATAGCAGGATTTTAGGGAGTTCTGCTATTTCTTGTTTTCGGGATCTGTTTCCGAGGGTATTTTCTTGTTTCGAGAGGTTGATAAAATAAAAGAGTCATCTGTGATATTCCCTAGATAACTCTTTTATTTTTATTGTTTTATATTGTGATAAGGAAATTAATAATCATTGAAAGAATTGTTCCTTTCAGTCATATCCAAATCGTTGTAGCCTTCCTCATCCAATTCTGACGGGTCGAAAGATTCATCACCATAGAAGTTCTCTCCGAGTCCGGTATCGGTGTTATTTGAGGTTTTTTCCAATTCTTCAAAATCCATTAGTTGAGTAGGAGGGTTACCTTTAGATTTGGAGCAAATGGCTTTATCCAGATTTTTGCCCGGAACGATTTCTCGTAATTCCATAAAGAAAGATCGTTCGGTCATGTTATCGAAAACGAAGATGAGTCGTTGTTTTTCGTCTTCCAATAATTCGCTAAGCTTGGTTTCTGCCATTACCCAAGAATCATCTTCAAAGTTGGTATCCATCTCCATTAAGGTGATTTCCGTTTTCTTTTCCCAGTCATCTTCACAAATGAAAAAGGACGTCATTTGATCCTTAGTATAGTTGACCGATTCCAGAATCGCATCATTCAGCTCTAAAAAAGTGGCCTCAGAGTCGATGCTGATTTCTCTTGCAAAGTCATCAACCTCATCAGATAGGATTAAGAATTTGAATATCATAATCAGATACAATTAGTTTATTTAAATCGTTTTTTCAGGTTTCGTTTAAAAAGAACCCCTTTGTTTATTGGGTAAAAATAATAAAAATATCTTGTATTGTATAACCCTTATCCGATTTTTTTATTCCTATTATTTACGTTGTATTTTTAATCTGTGTTTTGAGTTATTCTGTATATAAAAAGAGGCACTAAACAGTGCCTCTCGGATTTCGGAAAATATCTCTTATTTTTATAGATAACCACGAATAATTCCTCGTTGAGAGTTACGTACAAACAGTACGATTTCGTCTCTTTCTTTAGTCGCCGGTAATTCTGCTTCGATACGTTCTATTGCATCCGAGTTATTTAAGCCGGATAGATAGAGGTATCGGTATATTTCTTGAATATCACGTATGGTTTCATTGGTGAAATTACGTCGGCGCAAACCGATAGAGTTAATGCCGGCATAAGAAATAGGATTACGGGCGGCTTTGACATAAGGGGGTATATCTTTATTGATGAGTGATCCTCCTTGTATCATAACATGAGCACCTACATGACAGAACTGGTGTACAAGAGTACCGCCTCCGATAACTGCAAAATCATCGATTCGTACTTCTCCGGCTACTTGTGTCGCATTTGACATGATAATATTATCACCGATAACACAATCATGGGCAATGTGGCAATAAGCCATAAGAAGGCAATTATTGCCGATCACGGTTTTACCCTTCGATGCAGTACCTCTATTGATTGTAACACATTCGCGTATAGTGGTATTATCTCCGATTTCAGCGGTTGTTTCTTCCCCTTTGAATTTTAGGTCTTGAGGAATTCCTGAGATAACAGCACCGGAACAAATGTTACAATTTTTTCCGATACGGGCTCCTTCAAGAATTGTTACATTGGAACCAATGCGCGTCCCTTCACCGATAACCACGTTTTTATCGATAGTAACGAACGGTTCGATAACTACGTTAGGAGCTATCTTGGCTTCCGGATGTACATAAGCTAATGGTTGTTTCATAAAAGTGGGTATTATTTATTTTTTATAATCTGAGCCATAAATTCAGCCTCGGTTGTGATTTTGTTACCTACGAAAGCGTATCCTTTCATATAGGCACATCCTCTGCGTAATTCTGTCATGAATGAAATATGGAATATAACAGTATCTCCCGGAACTACTTTTTGACGGAACTTTACGTTATCTATTTTTAAAAAATAGGTCGAATATTTTTCTGGATCTTCGACTGTGTTCAATACCAATAATCCCCCTGTTTGTGCCATAGCCTCAATCAACAAGACTCCGGGAGTGACCGGTTCTTGTGGAAAATGGCCTTGAAAAAACGGCTCGTTCGATGTAAAGTTTTTTATCCCGACGATATGATTTTTCCCTATTTCGATGATTTTATCTACCAATAACATCGGATACCGATGAGGAAGCAATTGTTTGATCCGATTTACATCCATAATCGGCTCTTTATTCGGATCGTATGACGGGGCTTGTATTTCTTGCCGTTTCATTTCCTTGCGGATAGAGCGAGCCAGTTGATTGTTGATTTTGTGTCCGGGACGAGTAGCTATGATGCGGCCTTTAATCGGTTTTCCGATAAGAGCTATATCTCCGAGTATATCTAAGAGCTTATGGCGTGCAGGTTCGTTATCGAACACTAAGGGTTTATTATTGATATAGCCGAGTTCATCTACATGTTTGTGAGGAACATTCATCAAATCGGCCAGACGATCAAGTTCTTCTTGTGATGTTTTTTGATCATATATAACAATTGCATTATCGAGATCACCGCCTTTTATAAGATTATGTTTTACCAAAGGTTCTATTTCTCGGACAAATACGAATGTACGGCTTGCCGAAATCTCGTCTTTGAACTGTTCCAGATCCTCCAAACAAGCATATTGATTGTTGAGAACAGGCGAATCGAAATTTATCAGTACGTTTACACTAAAATGATCATCCGGTAATACTAATATCGATGATCCGGTATTTTCATCTTTAACCTCGATTTTATCTTTGATAATGTAATAATCCCTTTCTGCTTCTTGCTCGACGATGCCGGCTTTTTCGATTGCATCGGTATAATATTTGGCACTACCGTCGAGTATCGGAAATTCGGGAGCGTTTACTTGTATTAGGCAGTTATCTATTCCTGCTCCGTAGAGGGCAGCCATGGCATGTTCTATGGTACTTACGACAACTTCGTTTTTTCCCACTACAGTACCTCGTTGGGTTTCACTTACCTGATCTGCGACAGCTTCGATAACCGGTTGTTCGGGAAGGTCTATACGTTGAATTTTATACCCGTGATTTTCAGGTGCGGGAAGGAATGTGATTGTGATGTCCATTCCCGTATGCAATCCTTTCCCTGTTAAGGAGAAGCTGTTTTGTAAAGTCTGTTGTTTCATAAATATTCTCTAAATAATGCACTCTGAAATGAGAAAAGGCCTTACTTTTCGAGTTGTTTTTTTAAATTTTCAATTTCTTTCTGCAACTGCTTGACGGTTTGATTTAATTCCGGTAACTTTTTTATCATTACAGTAGAACGGGCAAATTCTCTTGCCGGTACTGCCGGATAACCCAATATGCTTGTGTCGGAACTTACGTGGTTAGGAATTCCCGATTGGGCACCTATATTCACCCGGTCACCGATAGTGATGTGTCCTGCAAAACCAACCTGCCCGCCAACCATGCAATGACTGCCTATTTTCGTTGATCCTGCAACGCCCACTTGGGCTGCCATAACCGTATTTTCTCCGATCTCTACATTATGGGCGACTTGAATCAAATTGTCCAGTTTAGCTCCTTTTCTTACAATAGTCGATCCCATTGTGGCGCGGTCGATCGTTGTATTTGCTCCGATCTCTACTTGATCTTCGATGATCACGTTCCCGATCTGTGCGATTTTTACGTATGCACCGTTATGAGGAGCAAAGCCGAAACCATCAGCTCCGATTACCGCACCCGCATGGATAATACAATTTTTCCCGATCACACAGTCATGATAGATCTTTACCCCGGGATATAAAATCGTATTATCTCCGATCGTTACGTTATCACCAATGTAAACTTGAGGATAAATTTTGACATTTTCTCCTACTTTTACATTTTCACTTACGTAAGCGAACGCACCTATATATACAGACTGAGAAATTGTTGCAGACGCTGCAATGTATGTATCTTTATCGATACCTTTTTTTTCGGGGCGTGCTTGGTTTACTAAGTTAAGTAATTGTGCTAGACAAGAATACGCATCATCAACCTTAATTAGTGTCGCATTTATTTTTTGTTCGGGTTCGAAATCCCGATTTACTAAAACTATACTGGCTTGGGTCGTATAGATGTGATGAGTATATTTGGGATTGGCCAAAAAAGTCAGTGTTCCGGGTTTCCCTTCTTCAATTTTAGACAAGTTGTTCACTTTAACTTGATTGTCTCCGATAATTTCGCCGTGAAGGAAATCGGCGATTTGCTGTGCGGAAAATTCCATTCGTATTAAGTTATATTCTAATGGTTACAAAATTGTTTCATTTTGCAAATTACGCATTTTTTTTTCAAATATGACGGATATTTATCTGTTTTTATTCAAGTATGGAAACCTCTGTATTATAAAAAGTTTTGTATATTCTTTGTCTGTTTAACCGGTTATGGTTCTCAGTGAGTATCGGGTAGAAATAGACTCTTAGATGCTGTCTATATTTTGCTCAGGTCAGATTTGAGAGTTTCTTTCGAGGATATTTTATTGTTTTTACGAGGATAATAGCGGATTGTCTGACGAGGGAAAAAAGACAAGAAGAAAACATAAAAATGACCTGGTAATATTTTCTGCATAGGAAAATTCAGACATTCTCTTAATGTATCTGTCTATTTCAGATAAAAATAAAAGTGACAAATTTAATTCAGAAATATCCCACATTAAAAATAATTACTTATTTTTGCATCTTGTAAATTTTTAATTGTATTGGGCGATTTTGCGTAATACCTTGAAAATCTAATGGCTTAATTATATAACCTGTTAACTTCTTTAATTATTATGAAGCTGTTACAAGCAAAATTAGCGAGATATGATGCCCCGCAAAAAGCGAAAGCTTTAGGCGTTTATCCGTATTTTCGCGAAATAGAAAGTGATCAAGATACTGAAGTCATTATCAACGGCAAGAAAGTATTGATGTTCGGGTCAAACAGTTATTTGGGGCTGACTAATCATCCGAAAATTAAAGAAGCAGCTATTGCTGCAATAAAAAAATATGGTACTGGTTGTGCCGGATCGAGATTCTTGAACGGAACGCTTGATATTCATGTAGAATTGGAAAAACGCTTGGCTCGTTTTGTCGGAAAAGAAGAAGCGATTATATATTCGACGGGTTTTCAGGTGAATTTGGGGGTAATATCTTGTCTTACCGGAAGAGAGGATTATATTATTTGGGACGAACTCGATCATGCTTCGATTATTGAAGGTCGTCGTCTTTCGTTTTCTACTCAGCTGAAATTTAAGCATAATGACATGGCCTCTTTGGAAAAGGTCCTGAAATCTTGTCCCGAAGACAAAGTGAAATTGATTGTTGTAGACGGTGTGTTCAGCATGGAAGGGGATGTTGCCAATTTGCCTGAGATTGTTGCTTTAGCAAAGAAATATAATGCTGCGATTTATGTAGATGAAGCTCATGGGATCGGAGTTTTCGGGAGACAAGGACGAGGAACTTGCGATCACTTCGGCGTAGCTCAAGATGTCGATTTGATTATGGGAACATTCTCAAAATCATTCGCTTCTTTAGGTGGTTTTGTCGCTACCGACTCTATTACGGCAAATTATTTGCGTCATAATTCTCGGTCCTATATATTCAGTGCCAGTATTACACCCGCTTCTACGGCGGCGGTGTCTGCCGCTTTGGATATTATGGAAAGTGAACCCGAACGTATAGAGCACCTTTGGGAAATGACTCATTATGCTTTGGACGGTTTTCGTAATATGGGGTGTGAGATAGGCAATACATCTACTCCTATCATTCCGCTATTTATTCGGGATAATAATAAAACATTCCGCATTACTCGTGAACTTTTCGACGAAGGAGTGTTTGTAAATCCGGTAGTGTCTCCTGCCGTACCTTCAGACAGTACATTGATTCGATTCTCTTTGATGGCTACACATACAAAAGAACAGTTGGATTTTGCTCTTGATAAAATCCAAAAGTGCTTTAAACGGTATGACTTGTTGAAATAGTTAAAAAAATCGATTTTTTAAATTCATAATTTTCCCTCTATTCAATTATAATATAAGAATAGAGGGATTTTTTGTATTGGTCTTGTTATGATATTGTTCTGCAAGGATTGCGGTATTCATCCGGTGTATATCCTGATAATTTTTTAAATAATTTGCAGAAATATTGTTGGGATGGATAACCTAATTCTCGGGCAATACAAGAGACTGTTTTATTCGTATTGCAAAGACGTTCTTTTGCCAGATGCACACGTCTTAATTGAATATATTCAGCTATACTCATTCCTGTTTCGTGATTAAACAGATCTTCGAAATATGCAGAAGACAGATTCAAATTATTTGAACAGTAGTCGGAAGTAGGTAGGCCTTTTTCCGATATTTTATTCATAAAGAAATATTCATCGATCAACCTTTTAGTTTTTTGTATTATACATCTGTTCACCTCTGATCTTGTAATAAATTGTCGGGTATAAAAACGTTTGCAATAATTCAAGAGTAGTTCGATTTTTCCTGAGATCAAGATATTGGTGTATTTGTCTATGCCCCAGTTCAATTCATCAGAAATATCTTCGAAGCGTGTCGTGAGAATTTTCTTTTCTCGTAATGAGATGTGTAAAGACTCGTCCTGTCGATAATTGAAAAAGGAGTAATCGTTAAAATGTTTTTTTATAGCAGAGGCGTTGATCAGATCTGCATGGAAAGACAAAAATATGCTTTTTTTATAAAAACTCAAGTCTTCTGATGTTAAACAAGACAGAGAATATTCAGGAGATAAGAATATTACGCTTGCATCTTGGTAATCGCAACACAATCTTCCGAAATCAGGGCATGAAGATCTGCCTTTTAGTATAATACGGTAAAAACCGGTTTCTGTAAAAGTATTCGATATATCGGATAAACAGCCTATGTTTATCAACGGATGTATTGTTTTGCTGTGTAACGATTTGTCACATTGCACTATCATGTCTACCTGATAAATTTTCGTTGTTCTTAAACCTGAAGCTTTCTGTATTCATTCGGGGTGTACCCCACATTTTTTTTGAATATGCGATTAAAATGTTGTGAATATTGGAATCCCAGTTCATAAGATATCTGACTGATCGTTTTTTCTGTCCCGATAATCATCTCTTTGGCAAGATCTATGATTTTATTTTGTATATATTCTTGTGCTGTTTTTCCGGTCTCTCTTTTTATTAAATCTCCGAAATAGTTGGGAGAAAGGCACACTTTATCTGCAAAATATTTAACAGAAGGCAAACCGTCTACTTTAGGTTTATTATCTGCAAAATATTCTTCAAGTAAATTTTCGAATTTTGAGAGAATATCTTTATTGACAGTCGATCTTGTAATAAATTGCCGTGCATAGAACCGCATGCAATAATCTAATAATAATTCGATGTTTTTTGATATTAAGCATTTACTATAATTATCTATCGGATGACTAAGTTCTATACTTATTTTTTTCAAGCAGTCGAGAAAAATTTCTTTTTCTTCTTCTGACAAGTGCAAAGCCTCGTTCGAAGCATAGGAAAAGAAAGAGTATTGTTTTATATTCTTACCTAATGATGTACCTTTTATCAAATCTGGATGAAATAAAATACCATGAGCACTTAGTTTTATTCCGTCTGTAATTTCTGTTTCGACGACTTGTCCGGGAGCAAAACTGGTAACAGTACCTTCTTGGTAATCATAAATCTGCTTTCCATAGCGAATATCTCCGCATTTGGTTTCTTTCAGAAATAATGCATATAGTCCGTAATTCAGTGTGAAATGAGTCGGAAATTTTGTGGCTTTCGATAAATCTACTACACCTACTAACGGATGTAGTGTTTCAAGACCGAATAATTCGTTATACCGATCTACTGTGTCCAACTTTAGGATTTTTTCCATAGCGCTTTTATTTATTCTGTTACAAATGTAATCAATATAAACATGAGTGCCGCTCCTCTTTATTCGGAATCAGTAATTATGTTACAACTATCCGTAATATCTGCACAAATATCTGTATGGAGGTAATTTTTTTGTTTCTGGGATTTCTTAAAATTTGAGCTTATCTGACCTCAAAATGTTTTGAAAATAGATTTTATTCTATTTTGGATGACGTGTTAAGTAGATTAATATGTCTAAAGCATGGGATTCTACGTTAATATCAGTGCCTGGAGAAGAACCAATTATATTTATCTTTGTTTTTTGAGTAATAATTTGTTTGTAAAATAAAAAGTTATGGGATTGATTATTTACATTATCGGTATTATCGCAACGGTTTATGCGATTATGGATGTTTTTAAAAAGAATATATCTACAGCTTGTAAATTAGGAGTGACGATAATTCTGTTGCTTACGAGTTGGATAGGATTGTTGTTTTATCTATTTTATGGGAAAGATCATATCGAAGAATGGTGTAAATCGCAAAATTAAAGTAAAAGCAAAGAATTTAAATTCTTTACTTTTACTTCATAAATACGAAATAAACGGCCAATATCAGACATATAAAAGCTGCAAAATGATTCCAGTGTAAAGCTTCTCCTTTAAAAAGAACGGTAGTAAATATGGTGAAGACAATAAGAGTGATGACTTCTTGAATTACTTTTAATTGCATTAAGCTGAAAGGTCCTCCGTTCCCGTTAAATCCGATACGGTTTGCTGGTATTTGAAATGAATATTCGGCGAGAGCAATTCCCCATGAAAATAAGATTACAGCGTATAAAGGCCAGTTCGAAATGACTTTCATTTCTTGAAGTTTCAGATGACCGTACCATGCAAAAGTCATAAAAATGTTCGATACGGTTAATAGTAGAATAGTGTAAACTCCTTGCATGTTATAATTGTTTTTTATGTTGTGTTGTTTTATGAGTCTGTCTTAATTTTGCTCGGGTCGGGTTCTATAAATCCCGGTAAGTATTCAGGTTGTATATGGGTCATGCTATTCCATATATGGTTACGTACTTGAGGACTTATTTTTTCTAAGTTTCTTAATACCTCTTTCATTTCAGTACGATTTGATGATTTTTCATAAGGACAGACTTTTTCTTGTTTGATATATCCCGATAGTTGTGATAATCGGAGGAGGTCTTTTTCCTCTATCAGACAAAGCGGACGGATAAGAGTCATTTTAAATTTGCTCATCGATAAACGAGGAGGCATAGTTCCGAATGAGCCTTGAAATGCCATATTCATAAGCAAGGTTTGTATTATGTCATCTTGATGATGCCCCAGAGCTATTTTATTACATTGCTGTTCTTTGGCTATGGAGAACATCGCTTTGCGCCGATACCATGAACAGAGGAAACAAGGAGATTTTCGTTTGTCGTTTTCGGGATCGAACTCCGTCGTGTATTCGAGGAATGGAATGCCCGCTTGTTCACAATGTTCTTTCAAATAGGATGTGTCGCTTTTATATGAAATATTTTTCATACGTATGTGGACGGCTATTGCTGTAAATCGGGGAGAAAATATTTTCATCCGTTTTCCTAACAACTCGACCAGAGCGAGAGAATCCTTTCCTCCTGATAATCCGATAAGAATGCGGTCTCCGTTTTCTATTAACCGATACGATTCTATCGCTTTTTTTATTTTTCGGTCAAGGTGATATAATAATAGATCCTTTTCACTTTTTTCAGCCATACCCCTCTCTGTTTTTTTAAGCTGACAAAAGTAGTATATTTTAGATGATCGGAGAATCGGATTTAGGAAAATATTTTTATCTTTACCCTCATAATTTTATAATCAGAACATACATAGAGGTGATTGTTACGCAACCGTATAAAATTTCCGGAGAACGGTATCTGAAACTTCTTTTCCGGCAATATTGGAAAAGAAACTGGGGCTGGTTTCTTTTGCCGGTATTTATTTTATTGGCATTGGCTTTTCATACTTCAGATGTCATATATGTAGTTGTTATATTGGTATTCGGTGCATTTCCTTTTTTGTTGTTAAATGCCTATTTTAAGATCGCAACTCGCCCTCATAATCGTTTTCTGTTATTAGAAAAACAATTGGATATGGATAATGAGCAGATGATTTTTCATTTTGAAGATGATAAAACGGAAACTGTCAGGTGGTCTGATATAATTAATGCAGAACCGTTCTCGTCATATTATCTGCTGTACCTCGATAAGAATCGTTTTTTCTATATTCCTAAGAACATATTTTGCAATGATGAGGATCGCATTTGGTTCGAACAGGAGATTTTGTTTAAAATAATGTCTCGGAATAGGCAAAACATTCCTTAAAAAAGAATATCTTTGTGTATCATCATATTGGATGTGATAAAAAACTGGAAAAATGAGATTGGATATATTGAAACCTTTTATTATTTCTATTGTTGCCTTGAGTTGGAGCATATCGCTTTGCGGACAGGGTTTAGAACGGGCAAAAGAATTATATAAGGCCGGTAAATTTGCAGAGGCTAAACCTATTTTTGAGGAAAATATTCGAAAGAATCCTTCCAACTCGAGTTTGAACCAATGGTATGGAGTTTGTCTTTTTGAAACTGGAGATTATAAAGCGGCCGAGAAGTATCTTAAATATGCAGCATCCCGTAATATATTGGAATCATTTCGTTATTTAGGAAACTTATATTATTTGGATTATCGTTTTGAAGACGCTTTGAGCCAATATAATAAATATTTGGAACAATTGAAGAAGAAAAAGATGAATACGGCGGAGGCGGAGAAGTTGATTAAAAATGCCGAACGAGCCGCCCAAATGCTTCGTCGTGTTGAAGAAGTCCAGATAATCGATAGTCTTATTGTAGATAAAGCATCATTCTTTAAACAATATAAACTTTCTTCCGAGTCGGGAACACTGCATGATTACAATACGTTTTTCAATCTTTCATCGAAAAATAGCAGTACTGTTTATCAAAATCAGCGGGGTGATAAAATCCTTTATGGAGCGAAGACAGCAAAGAACGGGTATGATATTATGACTCGTAGTAAATTGATCGATGATAATTGGGGCGAAGAGATAGTATTACCTGCACCGGTTAACTCCTCGGCAAATGAAAATTACCCTTATTTGTTATCGGATGGAACAACGCTCTATTTTGCGTCTTCCGGTGAAGAATCATTAGGGGGCTATGATATATTTGTCACTCGTTTGAATTTGAATACAGGGAATTACTTGGTTCCTGAAAATATGGGAATGCCTTTTAATTCGATTTATAATGACTATATGTTGGCTATCGATGAATTGAATAATGTAGGATGGTTTGTCAGTGACCGTTTTCAGGAGGAGGATAAGTTGATCGTCTATTTATTTATTCCGAATACGGAGAAAAAGATTTATCGGGGAGGAGATGAAGCGCATGCTCGTTCTTTGGCACGAATCAGTGCGATTAAGGATTCGTGGATAAAAGGCGCTGATTATAAACCTATACTTGAAAAGATTGCCCGTATAAGCAATCCGGACGAAGGTAATACAAAAAAGGGAGATTTCTTGTTTCAGATTAATAACAGAATTACTTATATCACATTAAAGGATTTTGATAGTGATGAAGCCCGAAACTTGTTTATTAAAGCACAAGATATTCGGAAATCGATTCAAGAAACTGAGGATAAATTACAGCGATTGAGGAATGAATATCGACTTGCTCAGAACAAGAAACCATTTGAGTCGCAGATTGTCAGATTGGAGCAAACTTTACTTAAACTTTATGGCCAACCTGAAGAGTTGGAGGCAAAAAGCAGAGCTGAAGAAATTTCATACCTCATCAAGATGCAGAATCAAAAGAAAAAATAGTAGAAACCGATTATGGGAATGGATATCTTTATTATTGCCTTATTGATTTTTATAGGGTTGGTAATGGTTATTCTGGAAGTCTTTTTTTTACCGGGAATAACGATTGCCGGAATCAGTGCCGTTCTTTTTTTTGTAGGAGCTGTTTTTTATGCATTCATGCAATTGGGCGAATTTGCCGGTTATATTACGATTGCTGTTTCGGTTATTGTAACCATTGTCGGAATAGTTATATTTATTCGCTCTCGTAGCCTTGACCGGATGGCTTTGAAGACTACGATAGACTCGGTTGCTCCTACGTTAGTTTCGGATCAAATAAAAGTCGGAGATGAAGGAGTTACTTTGTCTCGTCTTAATCCGATGGGGTCTGTTTTGATAAATGATGTTACTGTAGAAGCCCGTACACGAGAAGATTTTATTGATGAGGATACTCCGGTTGTCGTTGAAAAAGTAGATCGGACTACGGTGATTGTGCAGAAAAAGGAGAATGAAAAACAAGTATAAATTAAAAATGTAAATTTTATGGTGGAATTCAGCTATTTGCTACTGATCGCTGTTATTGTATTAGTAGTAATTTTCTTTTATTTTGTTCCGTTTCTATTGTGGATATCGGCAATAGTATCCGGTGTCAATATCTCTCTTTTACAACTTTTCCTGATGCGTATTCGTAAAGTTCCGCCTCAAATTATCGTGCGGGCGATGATTGAGGCGCACAAAGCCGGACTAAACGCAATAACCCGAGATGAATTGGAGGCTCATTATCTTGCCGGTGGTCATGTAGAACGGGTTGTTCATGCTTTGGTATCGGCGTCTAAAGCGAATATCGATTTGGGATTCCAAATGGCGACGGCTATCGATCTTGCGGGTCGTGACGTATTTGAGGCGGTACAGATGTCGGTAAATCCGAAAGTGATAGATACTCCTCCGGTTGTTGCTGTGGCAAAAGATGGAATACAACTGATCGCTAAGGCACGGGTAACTGTACGTGCGAATATCCGTCAGTTGGTTGGTGGAGCTGGAGAAGATACTATTTTGGCTCGTGTAGGAGAGGGGATTGTCTCTTCTATCGGTTCATCGGAATCCCATAAATCTGTATTGGAAAATCCGGACTCTATATCTAAATTGGTTCTGAAAAAAGGATTAGATTCGGGAACTGCATTTGAAATACTTTCTATCGATATAGCCGACATTGATATAGGCAAAAATATCGGTGCCGGTTTACAGATCGACCAAGCTCAAGCAGATAAAAATATTGCTCAGGCAAAGGCTGAAGAAAGGCGAGCAATGGCCATAGCCCTTGAACAGGAGATGAAGGCGAAAGCTCAGGAAGCTCGGGCTAAGGTGATAGAGGCTGAGGCTGAAGTTCCGAAAGCTATGGCTGAAGCGTTCCGGTCGGGTAATCTTGGCATAATGGATTATTATAAAATGAAAAATATAGAGGCGGATACGACGATGCGGGAAGCCATAGCGAAACCTTCAGCCGGCCCTTCTAAATAAGAAAATATTTAATATAGAATATTAGTGAGGTGCATTTCAAAAGTTGGATGTAAGACTTTTGAGATGCACTTCGTTTTTTATTTTTAGCCGTACAACATGTTGATGTGTGGTTTGAAGTGTAGAATTTATCTACAAATATGTGGAGTGGTATCAATATCGTATATTTCCTTATCTTGAAATTAATTATCTGATAATCATTTATTTATTATTCTTTTCTTTATAAGGTATCATTCTTGTAGTATAATTGCTAGACAGTTTATAGATATTGTGTTGCATTTAATTTTTAGAGTAAAATAAATAAGTGCAAATGAAGGGTTCGTATCTATTTTATATTTACATTTGTAATATAATGAGGATAAAACGATCAAATTGTTACGATTATGTATATGGAACAGATTTTTCGGACTCTGCAGGAATTGGAGGAATTGTTGAAACTTATAGATAAAAGTTCTCCGGAAGTTCCTGATATCTTATATAAACTGGCGGTAGAAAAGGCAGAGGCCGTTACCGAAAAAGTAAAAGGTTTACCAAGTGTGAATTCTGGTATTCCTGAAGATAAGATGGTGTCCGGTAATGATAGTGAGGATGTTATTGTTGATACATGCGCTTGCGGCGGAGAAAAGCGTATGAAAACAGAAGAACCGGAAACATCGGCGACTCGATCTGATGAGAAGAGTTTTCAAGAAAAGAAGGATGACCTTGTGCAAGATTCTTTAATGATGGAACAAAATTCGTTGGATTTTGTTGTTACAGGTGGGATGGAAGAGTCTTGTCCTGAGTCTGAAAATCTGAGTGTAGTTGAAAAAGAGAGAGAGTTGAAAGATATTCGTAAGTTGATGAGTCTGAATGATAAATTCCGTTTTAGACGTGAGTTATTTGTCAACAGCGATGAGGTGATGAATAATACTCTTGAGGCGTTGAATGAAATTTCTTCTTTTGAAGAATCGGTCGCTTTTCTTCAGGATCAGTTTGGCTGGGATATAGAAAATAATGAGCCGGCTGTAGAGTTTTTTAATATTTTGGAGAAACGTTTTACTAATTGATATTAGCATGGCAAAGCTCTATGTAGTTCCTACCCCGGTGGGAAATCTTGAAGATATGACGATGAGAGCGATCAGAGTATTGAAAGAAGCGGATTGTGTTTTAGCAGAAGATACCCGTACAAGTGGTATTTTGATGAAACATTTTGAAATAAAAACCCGTATGCAGTCGCATCATAAATTCAACGAGCATAAAACAGTAGAAGGACTTGTTGCCCGATTACAAGGGGGAGAAAATATCGCACTCATATCGGATGCCGGTACACCGGCAATTTCTGATCCCGGTTTTTTATTGGTCCGGGAATGTCGGAAAGCAGGAATCGATGTAGAATGTTTACCGGGTGCGACAGCATTTGTTCCGGCTTTGGTTGCTTCAGGATTACCGAATGACAGATTTTGTTTTGAAGGCTTTTTGCCTCAGAAAAAAGGTCGTTCTACACGTTTGTCCGAATTGGCGAACGAAACGCGTACGATGATTTTTTATGAATCTCCTTTTCGCTTGTTGAAGACATTAATTCAGTTTGCTGAAGTATTCGGTGCAGATAGAGATGCTTCGGTAAGCCGGGAAATATCGAAGGTCCATGAAGAAACTGTTCGTGGAACATTATCGGAAATTATTGCTCATTTTACTGAAAGAGAGCCGAAAGGTGAATTTGTAATTGTGGTAGGCGGTCTTCCGGGTAAAACAAGATATGTAGAAATCTAAAAGAAAAAGTTATGAAAAAGTTTTTTTTGACAGTTGCCGTAATAGCTTCGACATGTTTGATTTCTTGCCAAGGAGGCGGAAAAGAGGTTCAGAGGCTGAAACAAGAAAATGATTCTTTGATACAGGTCAATGTCCAGACAAAAGCGGATTTTGAAGAAATGTTGCAATTGATGAATGAAGTCGAGGATGGATTCCGTCAAATGAAAGAAGCGGAAAATTATCTTATCGTGCAACAAAATGCAACGGGTGATGTAGATAAGACAACTCGGGAGAAATTAAAGTCGGATATGCAGTTAGTTGCCCAGACCTTGAAAGAAAATAAAGAAAAATTGGCACGGTTGCAAAGTCAGTTGAAAAACAGTAAATATCAGTCTTCTCAATTAAAACAGACTGTAGATCGGTTGTCTGCAGAAATAGAGAGCAAGACGGCTATGATTACTTCATTGCAGGAAGATCTGGCAAAACGGGATATTCGTATTAAAGAACTCGATGATGCTGTATCAGATCTTTCGGGTAAGGTGACAGATCTTTCTCAAGAAACTGAAGAACAAAAAAATACGATTTCTACTCAGGATAAAGAATTGAATACTGTATTTTATGTATTTGGAACTACCAAGGAGTTGAAAGAACAGAAGATTCTTTCCGGTGGTGGTTTGTTTAAGGCAAAAGAGGTGATGAAAGGGGATTTCAACAAGGATTATTTTACTAAAGCCGATTTGCGAACGTTAAAAGAGATTCCTCTTGAAATGAAAAAAGCAAAGATTCTAACCAATCATCCCGAAGGCTCTTATTCTCTGGTAAAAAACGATAAAGGACTTTTGACATTAGTGATTAGCGATCCTCAAAATTTTTGGAGCTTATCTAAATATTTAGTAGTAAATGTAGATTGATCTCTCGATTCGAATAAAGTTTTATAGATAGACGCGGAAATAACCTCTAAAAATGTTATTTTCGCATTTATCTTTTAGAGGATATAAGTAAATGAAATATCAGAATATATTCATTGATTTGGATGATACGATTTGGAATTTTCGTACGAATTCTAAAATTGCATTAGAAATAATTTACGATCGTTATGGGTTGAGTGAGTATTATCCGTTGTTTGATGAATATTATAGAGTATATAGCGAGAAAAATACGGAGTTGTGGTCTTTGTATCACCATAATCGTATCAGCAAAGAGACATTAATTGTAGAGCGATTTCGTTACCCTTTACAACGGGTGGGAGCATATAACGATAAACTGGTTTTACAATTGAATGCAGATTACCTGTCGGTATTGTCAGAGCAAGGAGAACTTGTTCCGCAGGCAAGAGAGTTGCTTGATTATTTGAAAAGCCGTTCGTACCGTTTGCATATTATCAGTAACGGTTTTAAAGAAGTCCAGTTTAAAAAGATGAAATCTGCCGGTATAGAGAACTACTTTGAGAAAATAATATTATCGGATGAGGTCGGAGTCAATAAACCGCATCCTGATATTTTCAGGTATGCGTTGAATAAAACCGGTTCATCGAAAAATACATCGTTAATGATCGGAGATAATTATGATGCCGATATTTTGGGAGCTATGCGAAGCGGTTTAGATCAAGTGTATTTTAATCCTCTTCAGAAACAAATTCCGGATGAATTTCCTACTTATGAAGTACAAACATTAAGTGAGATACAAGATATATTGTGAATTCATTATTGATTAGTATTAATTTGTTAATCGGCTATTTTTTGAAAAGGTAAAAGAAGGGTTTTGATCTATTAAAATATACAATACAAATAATGAAACTTTTGCCGATCTAAAATCCTCTTAATTATAAATAGATTGATAATTAGTACGCAGTGTCATATATATTTATAACTTTGTGTATGTCAAATATTAAATACAATAAAGATGAAAAAACTTCTATTTTTTATCACTACTTTATTTTTATGTGTTACAAATCTTTTTGCACAGGTCTCTATTTATAAAACTTACGTTAATATAAGAATGGTTCCTGATCATGCAAACTGGATATACCAACCGGGTGAAAATCCCCAAATATCTGTGTCGGTAGAAAAGAGTCAGACACCGCTATCTAATGTTACGCTTTCTTATGAGTTAGGACCAGAAATGTTAGCTCCTGAGAAAACAGGAACATTGCTTTTAAAAGATGGTGTGGGAACTTTGAAAATGGGAACAATGAAAGAACCCGGTTTTCGTACCTGTAAAGTAACAGTTTTGATAGATGGAGTTACTTATTCAAATTGGATTACGGTCGCTTTTGCTCCTGATAAAGTAAAGCCTACAGTCCCATATCCTGATGATTTTGTGGCATTTTGGAATGAGCAGAAAGAAAAGTCAGACAAGTTGCCTTTAGATGCCAATATGGTACTCCTTCCGGAGAAATGTACTTCCAAGGTAAATGTATATCAAGTCAGTTATAACTATGGAACTAATGGCGCTCGATTTTATGGAATTTTATGTATTCCCAAAGCCGAAGGTAAATATCCTGCCATATATTATGTCCCTGGAGCTGGAGTCCGTTCTTATAATGGAGCAATAACAGAAGCAGAAAAAGGTTTCATTACATTGCAAGTTGGCATTCATGGAATTCCGGTCAATCTGACAGGACCTATTTATAATAGTTTGCGTGCAGGAGCATTACAAGATTATAACGTTTATAATTTAGATAATAAAAATACTTATTACTACAATAAAGTATATATGGGTTGTAAGCGGGGAGTTGATTTAATTTACTCTCTACCGGAGTTTGATGGAGAACATTTGGCAACTTATGGTGGCAGTCAGGGTGGTGCGTTATCAATAATAGTTGCATCTCTTGATCCTCGGGTAAAATGTGTAGTATCTTTTTATCCGGCTTTAAGCGATATGACCGGATATCTTTACGGCCGTGCAGGAGGGTGGCCTCACATGTTGAAAAACGGAAAGTCATCTGTTCATAATACACCAGAAAAACTAAATACGATAAGTTATTATGATGTCGTAAATTTTGCTCGTAACCTTAAAACTCCGATATTCTTTTCTTGTGGTTATAATGATCGTGTGTGTCCTCCGTCATCGACATTTTCGGTATATAATTCTATCACATCACCCAAAGAGTTGATGGTAGTTCCCGAAACCGCACATTGGACATTCCCTGATCAACAAAAAAGAGGATTCGATTTTGTCTTAAAGCAATTTAATATGAAATAACTGTCGGTTTGTGAAGAGTGAGATTTTTAAACTAATTTTCGGAATTATTGGGGTGAATTTTGCATCAGACTGGTTATTGAATGTGGCTGCCGAAGATTTCAAGAGGGTATGATGCTGATATTTTGGGAGCTATGCAAAGAGGTTTAGATCAAGTGTATTTTAATCCACTTCAGAAACAAATTCCGGATAAATTTCCTACTTATGAAGTTACAGGCATTATCTGAGATCTGTGATATATTGTAGAGAAACAGACTTCGTGGTAATTTCCGGATTTCGGAGAAATAAAATCGGGGCTAGTTAATTCTTTGATTATTAATCAGCCCCGATTTATATAGATTAGAGTCTAAATTTAAGTGAACTCTTATAGTTAATATTTGGTGCTTTGTACGGCTTCGATCAGATGCTTGAAATCTTCAGGGTAAACATCGCCGATATTACCGATACGGAAAGTATCTGCTTGAGATATTTTCCCCGGATAGATGACGAATCCTTTTTCTTTTAGCTGAGCATAAAAGCTCTTAAAATCAAAATCTTTTTTCGGATAGAGGAAAGATGTAATAATAGGAGATTGTATATTGTCGGGCAATAATGTTTCGAAGCCTAAAGAACGCATTCCTTTTACCAAAATGTCGTGATTCTCACAATATCTTTTGTGGCGAGCTGCAACACCTCCCTCTTCTTTTAACTCTTCCATGGCTTGTTTAAATGCTCGTACTACGTGTGTCGGAGAAGTAAAACGCCATTTGCCATGGCCTTTTTCCATAGTTTCCCATTGATCATAGATATCGAGAGATAAGGATTTGGACACACCTTTGCAGTATTTAAGTTCCGATTTCCGGGCAATAATAAAGCCGAATCCGGGAACACCTTGGATACACTTATTTGCGCTGCTGATCATAAAATCGATGCCGAGTTCTTGAACATCTAAGGGAACTCCGCCGAAACTGCTCATTGCATCTACAATCAGTTTTTTCCCGTGCATTTTTACAATATGGGCGATTTCTTTCAGAGGATTCAGTACTCCGGTAGTAGTTTCGCAGTGGACTATTGCAACGTGTGTAATTTCGGCATTATGGGCGAGATAGTCATCTACATATTCTACAGAGACCTGTTCTGTTTCGTCAAAAGCAAGCATGTCGTAATTGATGCCATGATATTCTGCGATGTTACCCATTCTGTCACCGTACGCGCCGTTACTTAGAATAAGAAGTTTGTCTCCGGCTTTTATGGTGCTTCCGATAACGGCTTCTACACAATAAGTACCGCTTCCTTGAAGCAACACGGATGTATATTCGTCAGTTGCTTTTGTTGCCAGTTCGACAAGAGATTTTCTTATCTCTTCGACAATGTGGAGGTTATAATCTTCATCCCATGTACACCAGTCGGTCATCATGGTTGCTTTTACAGATTCGGATGTCGTAAGCGGTCCGGGAGTTAGTAAAATATAGGGTCTCATAATGATTATTATTTAGAATTGTTGTTATTTAGTTTTTTATTTATAGTGTCGATTACGGACGGAAGTTCTTTGATCGTATCAACCACGAAGTGTGCTCCGGCATCGAGCATACGTTTTCTTACTTCGGCTTTGCGTGTTTCCAGTTCCTGATCCGGCATGTCGGCAACTTCTTTTTCTGTCAGTCCCATTTCGTTACTGCCGAGTATTACACCGACAGTCCACACTTTAGCATTCCGACCTTCCTTAATATCGGCGATAGTATCACCGTATTTCAGAATATAATCGACAGACGGGATATCGAGATCGATCATATTTTGATATATCATATATGGATAAGGGCGTCCGGCAGGCAATCTGTCGGGAGTTACGCAATTGTCTGTTTTATACCCTTTTGCAGCCGCATTTGGTAATACTACATCCATCATAGCTTGAGTATAACCGGTTGTAGAGCCGATTTTTAGGCCTTGAGATCTGAGATTTTGCAGAGTTTCTATAACACCGGGAATCGGATCTGTATAATCAGCCAATGAAGCGAAAAGATAACCTTCAAATTTTTTATTCATGGCAATAACATCATCTTCTGTCCATTGGCGGTCATAAACTTTTTCAAAAGCGTCTCCGATACCGTCCATTTTGAAAAGTTCCCGGATGTGATCGATTTTAGCCATTCCCATCGGTCGGCGGGCTTGTTCCATGCTTATCGTAATTCCAATTTCCTTAAAAGCTTTTAGAAATGCCGCAACAGGAGCAAAACAACCATAATCGACTGCTGTTCCGGCCCAGTCCATAATGATACATTCGATTTTTTTCATAAAACTGTTATTATGTAATTTATTATTTCTTTATTCATTAAATTGTTTGTGATCTTATGATCAGAACATTCTCATTATCGTTTTTTGTAGAATCTGCAGATATCGATTTTTTGTTTTCCGGTAATCTTTCTTTTTTGTACCGTTGTATTATATAAATAGCAGAACCGCAGAAAGCAATGCAACAAATAATGCCGACATAACCAGACATAAAGTTATAAAATTCGAGCCAGTTGATATCCGGATTTAAAAATTCTTTAAATATTAAGACGAGTACTGTTCCTGTATAGCCGATAAAGTCTAATGTAATGATGAAGAATCCGACATTCCCTTTTATCTTGAAGCAAGCGATAAAGCGGTCGAAAAATATGGTTTGAAAGCTGAGATAAACTGTATAGAGCGAGAGACTTTGAAGAAACAGCCATATGATAGGGGAAATTTGGAGTGAATTGTAGTTGAATGCGATAAAACTGAGTGCTGCAGTTCCGCAAGAAACAAGTCCTAACAAAAAACAAAGCACTTTTACATTACTTTTTATTAATGACATCAGGCCAAACATTAAAAGGATTATTACTGTTACGCTTGCATCTACTTTGGCAAAAGCCCACGATGAAAGTCCTGCGGCTTTTATATCCAGAATTTTTACAAGGAAATCTTCTTTTATATCCTGTAAAACTGTGATGAATAAATTGGCAAAAAATAACATGACCAATACGGGCATGAAGTTTTTGAATATATTGATACGAGCTTTTCCATCTAAGGTTACTCTCTCTGTCCGCTGTTCGATGTCCTCTTTTGTCGGCTGCGGCATACGTGTCATTAGCCATCCTAAAAAGGATAATAACGGAAATGCAAAAGCTCCGATTAAGGCTGGCATCCAGAATTCTCCGATTCCCAAATTATTCATAACGAATAGTCCGATTGATTTTGCTGTTCCTGAACTGACGGCAATACTCAGCCCCATAAGGCTGGCCAATAAGTCTGTGACTCTGCGTCCTTCGAGAAAACTAAAAATGACTCCCCACATGCATCCTAATGAGAGACCGTTGAAAAACAAGGCGAATACATTGAAAGGGCGAGGTAATGCACCGAATAATATCAGTGATAATTCGGCTACAGCCACGGATGAAATAATAAATTTCAGTCGGTTTTCTTTTTTTAATTCGGATATTAGCTTGATACCGATTAATTTTGAGATGAGATATCCTGATATTTGAACAATGCTGGTAGTCGTTTTATAATCCATCCCGAAAAAATCGAGTCCGTCAAAAGTTGCGGCCGTAAAAGGTTTACGCAAGGCATACACTAATGAATAAGAAAGAAGAGCAGTACCTCCGGCCCAAAGTATAAATAAGAAGTCAGATAATTTCTTTTTAGAGATGATTGTTGTTTTATTATCGGTAACCATATTGCATCTGTTGATTTTTCGATTTCGATGGCAAATATATGGGTGGTTTATAATACTAAAAATGAATATTTATTATTAATAAAGTTCATGTAAATAGCGTTTTATAAAGTAACATTAATGTAATATTAATGCAATGTCGATATAATATGATAGTTATTTATTTACAATATATTTTGTTAAACTGCCTATTGTTTGTATTTATATGAATGATCTATTGGATATATATAAACGTATTGAATATTTACGTAATAAGGGTGTGAAAATGAAAGAGATAGCAGATCATGTCAATATGGCGGCCAGTGTTTTGTCTTCTCTTTACTCGAGTGTTCTTCCGGCTTTTGTGAGTTGTGTTAAAAAGGATATGCCAGAAGAGGACGCTTTAGATTATGCCCTTTCGCAAGTCAATAATGTTTCAAAGAAACGTTTGTTGGGAAATTTGACAGAATTAAAAGAATCTTTGTTCGAATTAGAGCCTGCAATGAATAACGGGCAAAAAGATAATCCGTTTATGAATATGCTGACAGAAGAAATGTCGCGTTCTGTCCAAGATGTGTATAATTATAGCGGTATATATATTAGTTATAGCCTCTCATCATCTTCAGATTCTTTAAAAATAGAACCTTATCTTATTGCTCCTTCGGAGAATAACGATTATGTAAAGGTTGCTCACATGAGCGCATATAATACGACACATTGGGGAGTAGGAATATTCAGTAACCATCAGAATTCATATATCATGTTCAATGAACGGGAAACTCCACAAGTAGCGTTGTTTACGATTTATTTGCAACTGCCTATGTATGAATATCCCCGTATGTTGAAGGGTTTGTACCTCTGTTTAGATTATAACCGCAATCCAATAGCGAGGCGGATACTTTTCATAAAATATTCGGATAGTACCTGTATGGATGATTTTTTAGAGTTGAAAGGAGAGCTTGTTCCTAAGGATAAATTGACGGAAGAACAATTGCATTATTATAATTATACCTGTCAAGAGGGAGATTATATTAAAACCTGTACCGTCCCTTCTCCTCAACTTAACGAGAAAGATTTGGAACGGGAGAAAAAAATGTTGAAAATATAACAGCTTATTTTAAATATTCTTATTTTTGAACGAGTTAATGTAAAATAGTTGTCGATGAGTTGTGCTGCTTTTAAATTACGATTCGGGGTTATAGGAACGAATTTTATATCGGACTGGTTGTTGGAAGGAGCTGCGGAAGATTCCCGATTTGAAGTGGCGGCTATTTATTCCCGTTCGCAAGATACTGCAAATGCTTTTGCAGTTAAACATAATATTCCTTATACGTTCGTTTCGCTCGATGCAATGGCTTCATCGCCTTTGATAGATGCTGTTTATATTGCATCGCCTACGGCATTGCATTCTGAGCAAGCTATACTTTTTATGGAACATGGCAAGCATGTATTATGTGAGAAACCTTCCGCTTCTAATATTCGTGAGCTTGGTCGGATGATCGAGGCCGCAAAGAAGTATGGTGTTGTATTTATGGAGGCCATGAAATCGACATTGATGCCGGGATTTGGAGCTATTTTGCAGCATTTACCTGAAATAGGGACGGTGCGACGTTATTTTGCATCCTATTGTCAGTATTCTTCACGCTATGACAAGCTGAAAGCGGGAGAGGTCATGAATGCTTTTAAACCGGAACTTTCTAATGGTGCAACAATGGATCTGGGAATTTATACCATTTATCCTTTGGTCGTTTTATGGGGACGACCGTTCAGGATTTCAGCGACCGGAATATTGCTTTCAACCGGTGTGGACGGGCAAGGCGCTGTAAATCTGGAGTATGGGCAGGGTAAGAATGCGACTATACTTTATTCTAAGATTGCTGATTCTTCGCTTCCTTCGGAAATACAAGGGGAAGACGGCACTATTGTTATCGATAAGATCCAATCTCCTGACCGGATTCTATTGAAACACCGTAACGGAATGTCGCAGGATATTTCTATTGTCGGCCGAAAAAATGAGTACTATTACGAAGTGAAAGAATTTATTGATTTAGTGCAATCCGGCAGTAGGGAATCTTCTGTTAATTCTCATATGAATTCTTTCATTGCACTTGAGGTTATTGATGAAATACGTCGGCAATTGGGTGTTATATATCCTGCAGATAAAAATTGATTTTTTATATAGCACAAGAAGAACCCAGCCATATTGTCCGGGTTCTTCTTGTATTATGTTTGAAATTAAAGTTTGACGGAAACAGCTTTTCCGTTGTAATTTACAATTTCTGAGAGTGAATCGTTTTCCTCCATTCCGATACCGGACTTGGTAGATGCGAGTACGACCTTGAATCTCCTCTCTTTGAGCATTCCGTTGAAGTTGCCGTTTCTCTGTCCGATTGATAGCGTGGAAGTCGAGTTGTCCCATTTGAAATCAATGGTTGAATAATTCCCTTTTTCGTAATTGTAATTATCTCCTTCATCTTCGTATAATGTGAAAGTTGCATTTTTACCCGGATAAATGCGGATTTCGAGGGGTGCGTCCTTTTTTTCTTTTGCATATTGTACTTTAGGTCCGAATGGCAGAATCGATCCTGCTTTTATATAAATAGGCATAATATCGATAGGAGTCTCCTTATTTACAGATTTTCCTCCGGATATTTTTTCATTTGTCCAGAAATCATACCATTCACAGCCTGAAGGAAGGTAAACTTTCGTCGATTTGATTTGATTGAAATCGACTTTAGCATCAATGTCTTTTCCAATGGTATATTGCGGTTCTAAAACAGGAGCTACGAGGATCGATTTTCCGAACAAAAATTCAGTATTGAGATCGTGGGTATGTTTATCTTCTGCGAAGTCGGCAAATAAAGGCCGCATCAGGGAGGCATCGTTTTGGGTTATTTCCCATGCAGTAGAATAGATATAAGGCAATAACTTATAACGAAGATTGATAAATTTCTCCTGAGCATCGAAAGCCCAAGATCCCCTCTCTCCGAAAAGAAAAATTTCCCGTTGAGTAGAAGTCCCGTGAGAACGCATCATTCCTAAGAATGCAGCGAATTGTGTCCATCGGGTATATAGTTCCTGATAGGCCTGATTTTTGTTCCCACCCGGATATTGACGAACAGTGAAACCGCCGATGTCGCAGTTCCAATACGGAATGCCGGTCATGGAGAAATTCAATCCTGCCGGAATTTGAGCTTTTAAAGCGTTCCAATTTCCGTCTATATCTCCCGACCAGGAGATAGCTCCGGTTCTTTGTTGTCCGGCGAAAGCTGAACGAGTCAAAATAAAAACTCGCTTGTCGCTGCTTGTCTTACGTTGATTTTTATATACACCTTCAACAGAGACTAAAGGAAACGCATTATAGTAATTTCGGTATGAACCCAAATAGCAAGCCGAATCGAGATGAGTTTCGTTTTTGTCTTGGTATTCCGGTTCTGTTGCATCGAGCCACCAGCCGTCCATTCCGATAGAGAACATATTTTTATTGAAATACCTCCAATAGATGTCCCGGGCTTCGGGATTGAAGGCGTCATATACCCGAACTCCGTTATTCGTGGGGAATGTCTCAAAATCGAATAACATATTTCTGGATTTTAATTCTTTGTAGATATCGGTTGTCGGACCGAAAGAAGGCCAGATAGATATAATTAATCGGGCGTTCATGTCGTGTATCTGAGAAATCATCTCTTGTGGATTCGGAAACTCCGGATTATCGAAGGCTATAGCGTTCCAATGTTTATTATCGTTGCTCCAATATCTCCAATCCTGAATAATCCCGTCGATAGGGACTTGCAAGTCTCGGTATTTCTTTAGTATTTCGACAATCTGTTTTTGAGAAACATATCGTTCCCGGCTTTGCCAAAATCCGAATCCGCTTTCAGGCAACATCGGAACTTTTCCGGTTAACTGGCGCATCGCTTTCACAACTCCGTCCGTACTTTTCCCATACATAAAATAGTAATCGCTACAACTCCCCAAGTCAGAATCAAAGACCGTTTCTTTAGGGGAATCGATAAAGCGGGTAGGGGAATAATTATCCAAATAAACACCATATCCTTTAATAGACTGGAAGAACGGAATACAAATCACCGTATTTCGTTGGCGCAATAATTCTTTTTGGTTCCGTTGATTCAGTTTTCCGTTTTGTATCTGTCCCAATCCGTAGATCGGTTCATTTGTATCGAGATTAAACGTTTGTTTCACTTGGTAAGAATCTTTGTTCAGATCTTTACGGGGAGAGAACTGTGTATTTTTGTCTTTTAGGAGTATGTTCCCTTTAGAGTCCTTAAAAATGATTTCACCGGTATTGCTATTGACGGTAACGTCTATTTCCTTACTTTTTATAGAATAACTGTTTTCAGATTTGTTTCTGGTTAATTTTACTTTTTCGGGTTTTTGCAAGACGACCAAAGATTCTTTTAGAGGAGTTCTGTTTTGCGGATATTTTAATATCCTGACAGTAGTCGGAGAATAAAACGTTATTTCCGTGCAAACTCCTTTTACAAAAATTCTGTCCGGTTGTTTTGTTGCTGATGCGAGCGAACTTCCCGTAAATAAAAGAGTGAGCAAGACTAAAAAACGATTTTTTACATTTTTCATGAGCATAGAGTATTAGTGTGTATGTAGAATTTGTGTTTGACGTATTGATTGATTGTTGGATATAAAAAATAATCTTGTGTTTTTGGATTTTGCATTATTTTTTATATCAATAAAGATATAAAATGTTGACTATTAAATCTTATTTATTTCTTATTATTTAACATTTTAGTGTTTAAAATCGGGGTAAAATAATGAATAAGAAACAAGGATATTCCCGATTTGAGAATATCCTTGCTGATCGATTAGGAAATATTTATTTATATTCTTCCCATGCTTTTATTTCCAGTTCTTCTATCGGTGTCGTACAGAATGCGGTAATGAAAGCGGATGCAAGGCGAGAATTGGTTACCAGAGGAATATTCAGGTCTATTGCGGCCCTTCGTATTTTGTAACCGTTATCCAGCTCTCCTGCGGTTAGATTTTTAGGAATGTTGACCACCATATCTATTTTTTTCTCGTGTAACAGATCGAGAGCTTGGGGATAACCTTCTTCACCCGGCCATGCTACTCGGGTAGAGGGAATATTATTTTCCGCCAGCATGGTATGCGTTCCTCCTGTTGCAAAGAGTCTATATCCGTTTTTATGTAAAAGCTCGGCTGCAGCAAGCATGTCTACTTTCTGTTTTGCCGTTCCGGTCGAGAGCAGAATATTTTGTTGTGGAATCTTATATCCGACCGAAAGCATCGATTTAAGAATCGCATCGTTCGTGTCATTTCCAAGACAGCCCACTTCTCCGGTACTTACCATGTCTACACCCAGCACAGGATCGGCTTTTTGTAATCGGGAGAATGAAAACTGTGAAGCCTTAATCCCGACATAATCGATGTCGAATAATGTTTTATGAGGTTTTTCGACTTTTTTACCTAACATGACTTGTGTCGCCAAATCGATAAAATTAATCTTCAAAACTTTGCTGATAAACGGAAAACTTCGCGATGCACGTAAATTACATTCGATAACTTTGATTGCATTGCCTTTGGCAAGAAATTGAATATTGAAAGGTCCTGATATCTGTAATTCTTTTGCGATTAGTTTAGAAATGCGTTTTACCCGGCGGATAGTTTCCATATACAGTTTTTGCGGAGGAAACTGTATGGTGGCATCTCCTGAATGTACACCCGCAAATTCTATATGTTCGCTGATAGCATATGCGATAATTTCACCTTTATCGGCTACGGCATCCATTTCTACCTCTTTTGCATGTTCGATAAATTGACTCACTACTACCGGATGCTTTTGAGATACGTTCGCAGCCAATTTTAGAAAACGTTCCAGTTCATCATTGTTTGAGCATACATTCATTGCAGCTCCTGACAATACATAGGACGGACGAACCAGTACCGGGAAACCTACCTCATCGACAAATTGATGAATATCTTTCATTGACGTAAGTTCTCGCCATCTGGGCTGGTCTATCCCCAGACGGTCACACATTGCCGAGAATTTGTTCCGGTCTTCGGCATTGTCGATACTTTTTGCCGATGTTCCCAAAATATTGACATCTTGAGCATCGAGCTTCAAAGCAAGATTATTCGGAATTTGACCTCCAGTAGAGACGATAACGCCATGTGGCGATTCCAGTTCGAGAATATCCATTACCCGTTCGAATGTCAGTTCATCGAAATATAGCCGGTCGCACATGTCATAGTCGGTCGATACGGTTTCCGGATTATAGTTGATCATAACACTGCGCCACCCTTCTTTACGGATCGTATTAAGGGCATTTACGCCGCACCAGTCAAATTCTACCGAACTGCCGATACGGTAAGCGCCTGACCCGAGGACAACGACTGAACGGTGGTCTCCAAGATAATTGACGTCATTTGCCGTACCGTTATAAGTCAGATACAGATAGTTGGTCTGCGCCGGATATTCGGCAGCCAAAGTATCTATCTGTTTTACTACCGGTACGATGCCTTTTTCTTTTCGGAACTTCCGTACTTCAAGCAGATGTCGGTCTATATCTCCTTGATCTTTAAAAAGAGCCCGGGCAATCTGGAAATCGGAGAACCCTTGTTTTTTTGCTGTTTTCAGTAGTTCTAACGGTAAAGCTTCCAGAGAAGAAAAAGTTTCGATCTCTTTTGCCGTGTGAATGATATTATTTAATTTTTCCAGAAACCATTTGTCGATTTTTGTCAATTCATGTATCTGATTCACCGTATAGCCTTTTTGCAGGGCTTTGCTGATAACGAAAATTCGTTTGTCGGTAGGTTCTCGCAACGCTTTATCTATATCCTGTATAACCAGTTCTTTGTTTTCGACAAAACCATGCATACCTTGCCCGATCATTCGAAGCCCCTTTTGTATAGACTCTTCAAATGTGCGTCCGATAGCCATGACTTCTCCTACCGATTTCATACTACTGCCCAGTTCGCGATCGACGCCGTGGAATTTTCCTAAATCCCAGCGAGGTATTTTGCAAACAACATAGTCGAGAGCAGGTTCAAAAAATGCCGAAGTCGTTTGTGTAACCGAGTTTTTCAGATCGAAAAGCCCGTATCCTAATCCTAATTTTGCTGCGACGAATGCGAGCGGATATCCTGTTGCTTTTGATGCGAGGGCAGATGACCGGCTCAGCCGGGCATTTACTTCAATAACTCTGTAGTCTTCCGAATTCGGGTCTAATGCATATTGTACATTACATTCACCGACAATTCCGATATGGCGTATAATGCGGATTGCCAGTTCCCGAAGTTTGTGGTATTCGCTGTTTGTCAGTGTTTGAGAAGGTGCAATTACAATACTTTCACCCGTATGGATGCCTAACGGATCGAAATTTTCCATATTGCATACTGTGATACAGTTGTCGAATCGATCGCGGACAACTTCATATTCAACCTCTTTCCACCCTTTTAAAGACTTTTCGACTAATACTTGCGGAGAGAAAGAAAATGCTTTTTCTGCCAGTTTGTTCAGTTCCTCCTCATTATCGCAAAATCCGCTTCCTAACCCTCCTAAAGCGTAGGCGGCACGAATGATTACCGGATATCCGAGTCGTTTTGCAGCGATGCGAGCGTCTTCGATGTTTTCTACAGCTTCGCTTTGAATGGTTTTAACCTGTATTTCATCCAGTTTTTTGACAAAAAGTTCCCGATCTTCAGTGTCCATGATCGCTTGTACGGGAGTCCCTAATACCTGAAGGTTATATTTCTGGAGTATTCCTTTTTTATAAAGTTCTACCCCGCAATTCAAAGCCGTTTGTCCTCCGAAAGAGAGTAAGATACCATCGGGATGTTCTTTTTTGATTACTTTTTCTACGAAAAACGGAGTTACCGGAAGGTAATAAATATGATCGGCTACCCCTTCCGAAGTTTGTACTGTGGCAATGTTCGGGTTGATCAATACGGTTTCTATACCTTCTTCTCGAAGAGCTTTCAGGGCTTGAGATCCGGAGTAATCAAATTCTCCGGCTTCCCCGATTTTTAAAGCTCCTGAACCTAATAATAAAACTTTCTTTATTGTACTCATAATGGCGGACAAGGATTATATCATTTCTATAAATCGGTCGAATAAAAATTCTGTGTCGGTAGGGCCGCTGGCGGCTTCAGGATGGAATTGTACAGAGAAGAACGGTTTATTCTTGTGTTGAATACCTTCGTTTGTACCATCGTTCATATTGACGAACAAAGGTGTCCATTCATCGCTTAATGTATTATTGTCGACTGCAAAACCGTGGTTTTGTGAAGTGATAAAACATTTTTCTGTACCGACTAAGCGTACCGGTTGATTATGGCTTCTGTGCCCGTACTTCAATTTATAAGTATTAGCTCCTCCGGCTTTGGCGAGCAATTGATTACCCATGCAAATTCCGAAAATCGGTTTTTCTTTTTTCATAGCTTCCCGAATATGCTTTACCGTAATTCCACAAGTATCGGGATCACCCGGTCCGTTGGAGATGAACAATCCGTCATATTCTATTGCATTGAAATCGTAGTCCCAAGGAACACGGATAACGGTAACATCTCGTTTTAGAAGACATCGTATAATATTATGTTTTACACCGCAATCTACTAATACGACACGTTTCTTCCCGTTCCCATAAGTGATTATTTCGGTCGTACTTACTCGTGCGACTTGATTGATTTTGTTCGGATCGATAAAATCGATTTCATTCTCGTCTGAGAAAACGATCTTGCCTATCATGCTCCCTTTTTCGCGCAACAGTTTGGTAAGTTCACGAGTATCGATCCCGGTAATTCCTGTGATTTTTTCTTGTTTCAGCCATTCGCCCAAACTCTCTGTCGCATTCCAATGACTATAATTTTCAGAATAATCCGATACGATTATTCCGTCGGTATGAATCTTTTCAGATTCGAGAAAAGTTGAGAGTTTCCCTGAAAACGATCGTGCCGGAACACCATAGTTGCCTATGAGCGGATAAGTGAGCACCATTATTTGTCCGGAATAGGATGGATCGGTCAGACTTTCCGGATAACCGGACATTGCAGTGTTAAAAACAACTTCTCCGGCAGTCGGCCTTTCGTATCCGAAAGAGATTCCGGAAAATTTGCTTCCGTCGTCCAGTATTAGTGAAACATTTTTTTGTTTTTGCATTTTGAACTTTATAAACTTTATATTAAAATTCTTGTTCTACGTAGTTAATGAAAGCCTCATTTACCAGTTTCATCCCTCCCGGAGTAGGATAATTTCCTGAAAAGTACCAGTCTCCGGGGTGGTCGGGACACGATGTATGCAAACCCTCTAATGTCTGATAGACGATTTGCACTTCGGCTTTTGTTTCTGGGGGAGTAAGTAGTTCCGCTATCTTTTTTGAAATTTCATTAGCGGTAAAAGGCGCGTATATTTCTTTCACGTGATTGACCATTTCAGTTTTGGGTAAATTACGCTGGGTAATACATTTTTGATATACGTCGGCTATTAACTGTTTCATATTTCGTTCTTTCAATAAAGCTATCGCTGCTCTAAAAGCGATAAACTCTTTCATTCGAGACATATCTATACCGTAGTAATCAGGATATCTTACTTGTGGAGAAGATGATACGATAATGATTTTTTTAGGATGCAGCCGGTCTAATATGCCTATAATACTTTGTTTGAGAGTAGTTCCTCTGACGATACTGTCATCTATGACGACCAGATTGTCAGAATGAGGTTCTACACTGCCGTATGTGATATCGTATACATGTGCGGCGAGATCGTTCCGGGTATTTCCCTCGGCGATGAATGTACGGAGTTTTATATCCTTAATAACAGCTTTTTCGAATCGGATGCGCATCGATAATATGTGTTCGAGTTCCTGTTCCGACACTCCGTTTTTTAACGTTGTAAGATATCTCTTTTTTAGTTGGTTCAGGTACACCTCGAAGCCTTCCAGCATGCCATAGAATGCAACTTCTGCAGTATTGGGGATGAAAGAAAAGACCGTGTGATCTATATCGTTTTTTATTGCGTCGAGTAACGGTTTTACCAGATTTTTTCCTAATTGCTTGCGTTCCTGGTAAATATCTTTGTCGCTACCACGAGAAAAATATATTCTTTCAAAACTACAAGCATTGTTATTTTTAGGAAGATTGATCTGTTCTGTACGGATATTTCCTTTTTTATTTACGAATAAGGCTTGTCCCGGAAGCAATTCCTTTATAGAATTGCTTGACAGGTTAAAGGCTGTTTGTATGACCGGACGTTCCGATGCCAGTACTACGACTTCATCATCGGCATACCAGAATGCCGGACGAATGCCCCACGGATCACGAATCGAAAAACATTCTCCACTTCCCGTAATGCCACAGATCACATATCCGCCATCCCATCCGGGGGTAGTTTTTTTCAGAACGTTTGCCAGATCGATCTGATCTTCTATGGCATACGTAATATCCATTCCTTCCAGACCTTCGTTTTCACATTTTGCATATAATCTTTCGACCTCTCGGTCGAGTCTGTGTCCTACCTCTTCCAGCATGATATATGTGTCGGCATATTTCCGGGGATGCTGTCCTTTAGCCGTAATTTTTTCGAATATCTCATCGACATTGGTCAGATTGAAATTACCGCACAAACTCAGATTTTTTGCTCTCCAGTTATTGCGTCTTAAAAAAGGATGTATATATGAAATCCCCGATTTTCCCGTTGTACTGTAACGGAGATGGCCCATATAGATTTCCCCGGCAAAGGGCAATACCTGTTCGGCATATTCAGCGTTGTGCAGCTGTGTTTCTGTCAGAGATGCGTAGTTAGAATGTACAGCCTCGAATATTTCGGTAATGGCGCTTGTTCCCAAAGCTCTTTCCCTGAACATGTATTCTTCTCCCGGATTGGCTTGGAGTTTTACGCAGGCCAATCCAGCGCCTTCTTGTCCTCGGTTGTGTTGTTTCTCCATAAGCAAATAAAGCTTATTGAGTCCGTACATCCATGTCCCGTATTTTTTTTCGTAATATTCGAGCGGTTTTAGCAAACGTATCATTGCTACTCCGCATTCATGTTTTAATTCTTCCATCTCTTTTTAGAATCATTTTTATTCTACGGTTACCGATTTTGCGAGATTCCTCGGCTGATCTACATCTTTCCCTTTGCAAATGGCAATATGGTATGCCAGTAATTGAAGAGGAATTGTCGTGATTAACGGATCGAGGCACGGTATTGTTTTCGGTAATTCGATACAAAAATCGGCAATATTTTTAATAGTTGTATCACCTTCTGTCACAAGGGCTATTACTTTCCCTTTTCGAGCTTTTATTTCTTGTATATTGCTGATTATTTTTTCATATTGGTTATTGTGCGTCGCTACGACTACAACCGGCATTTCGGTATCTATCAGGGCAATTGGTCCGTGTTTCATTTCTGCTGCCGGATAACCCTCTGCGTGGATGTATGATATTTCTTTTAATTTGAGAGCTCCTTCTAAAGCGACCGGATAATTAAATCCTCTGCCTAAGTAGATAAAATTATGTGCATAGGTAAATATTTGTGAAAGATTGGCTATGCTGTCGTTTTTTTCGAGAACCTTTTTCATCTTTTCGGGTATTGTGCTCAGCTCATGTACTACTTGTCGAAATTCTTCATTACCGATACTGTTCTTTTCTCGTGCCAAAGTAAGAGCCAACATTGTGAGAACCGTAACTTGACCGGTAAATGCTTTTGTAGAAGCAACACCGATTTCCGGTCCTACGTGTATGTACGATCCGGTATGCGTAGCTCTCGGGATAGAAGATCCGACAGCATTGCATATTCCGTATATAAATGCTCCTTTATTTTTAGCTTCTTCGACTGCAGCTAATGTATCTGCTGTTTCTCCCGATTGGGAAATAGCAATAACGACGTCACCAGGATTGATGACGGGATTTCGATACCGGAATTCGGAAGCGTATTCGACTTCTACCGGGAAACGGCAAAATTTTTCGATGAGATATTTCCCGATAAGAGCGGCATGCCAAGATGTACCGCATGCTACGATAATAAATCTTTTTGCATGAAGCAGTTTTTCTTTATGATCGATAATGGCGGATAGAGCAATATCAGTCCCTTCTATGTTAATGCGTCCTCGCATGCAATCGTGAATACAGTCGGGCTGTTCGAATATCTCTTTAAGCATAAAGTGGGGATAACCTCCTTTTTCGAGTTGTCCGAGGTTTAATTCTATAGTATTGATTGTCGGATTTACGGCAATATTATCTTGAGTTACGATCTTTAATTCTTGTCCGCGGTGTATTACGGCGATCTCTCCGTCTTCTAAATATACTACTTTATCGGTGTATTCTACAATGGGAGTAGCATCTGATGCTATAAAATATTCATCTTTTCCTATTCCTATCACCAACGGACTGCTTTTTCTCGCTACGATGATTTCATTGGGATTATTTCGATTTAAGATGGCGATGGCATATGCTCCGATGACTTCATGTAAAGCAAGCTGTACCGAAGTCAGTAAGTCGAGGTTATGGGATACTTTGATATATTCAATTAATTGTACCAGAACTTCTGTATCGGTGCTGCTTTTGAATGTATATCCTTTTTCCTGTAATTTCTCTTTAAGGACTGTATAATTCTCAATGATACCGTTATGTATTATAGCCAGATTTTCAGATTCCGAATAATGAGGATGTGCATTCGCTTGACATGGCTCTCCGTGGGTAGCCCAGCGTGTGTGCGCTATTCCTATAGTTCCACTAATGTCTTTTTGAGCCGCAAAAGCTTCCAGGTCTGAAACTTTTCCTTTTGTTTTATAAATATTTAATTGTTGATTATTGCTGATGAGTGCTACACCCGCACTGTCATAACCTCTGTACTCCAGCCTTTTTAAAGCTTTGATAAGAATTGGGTATGCATTTTGAGCTCCAATATATCCTACGATTCCACACATAAATGATTGGGTTAATTTATTTCGGCGACAAAGATAATTATATAAAATGACATTTTGACCTTTTATATGTAAAATAATGAGCAAAAAGATACTTAAAATGAGAAATATATTGTAAAAAGTTGATTTGTAATTCTGAATAGAAGAAATAAGTTATCTTACTATTTTGTTTCTGGGCTCTTCTCTTTTTCATAATTTGTTATTTGTAGATCGTATGATATTTTAATCTATAAGATCAAATTTTTTTTAGATTAATAATGTCGAAATCATAAAAAAAAAAGAATAGAATTTATTAACTTTGTCATTTCTACTTCCTGTGAAATCTGTTCAAGCGATTATCTGTTTTCTTGAATAATTTTATTCATAATCCTTTTCAATTTTTTTATGATCAAGAAATAATATCTTATAATTATTCTATTTTTTGTGTATATAAGTAATATTTCGTAATAAATATAGTAAATGAATATCCGATTTATAATATTCTGTTTTTTAGAATAGAAAAAAGTTTGTATTTTTAGTTGATATTTTTCAAAATGATATATATTTGCGAATAAATAAAGCAAAAAGATTGTGTTGTTTGTTTATATTGTCAAAATGATATATTATGTGTCGAGTCGGATTTACTAAAATGCAAGGTGCGGGGAATGATTATATATATGTGAATACATCGGTTTTTCCGATTAGGAATCCTGAAAAATTGGCAATAAAATGGAGCAAATACCACACAGGTATAGGAAGTGACGGGTTGGTATTGATCGGCAATTCGGATAAAGCAGATTTTAGTATGCGCATTTTTAATGCGGATGGTTCGGAGGCTAAAATGTGCGGGAACGCTTCTCGGTGTGTAGGAAAATATTTGTATGACAATCATTTGACAGATAAAACGGAGCTTTTGCTTGATACTTTATCGGGTATAAAATTACTCAAATTGCAGGTTGTTGACGGAAAGGTAACTTGTGTCACGGTAGATATGGGTATTCCGGAGTCGATTTATATTACGTCTGAGGAATATGCCGGCTGTATGATTGATATGCCGATAATGGCAGAAAAAAAGACTTTTAAAGCGACGGCAATATCTATGGGTAACCCTCATTTGGTGATTTTTGTTGATGATGTCGATCGAATCGAATTAGAAAAAGTTGGGCCTATATTAGAAAATAATCCTTTGTTTCCTGATCGGATCAATGTGGAGTTTGCTCAAGTGAAAAGTAGAAATTCTATTAGAATGAGGGTCTGGGAGAGAGGGTCGGGAATTACTCAAGCTTGCGGAACGGGAGCTTGTGCAACGGCAGTGGCAGGTTTTATGACAGGACGTACAGAACGAACTTCTTCCGTAAATATGGATGGCGGAGTGTTGACGATATGTTGGGATGAGGAGACCGATCATGTTTTAATGACCGGAGATGCCGTAAAAGTTTTTGACGGAGAAGTAGAAATAGATTAAATTTTTTAATGCAGAAAGAATATGGCACTTGTAAATGAACATTTTCTGAAACTTCCGGATAGTTATTTATTTTCGGATATAGCTAAGAAAATAAATACTTTTAAGGTAACCCACCCGAAAGATAAGGTGATCTCTTTGGGGATAGGGGACGTTACACGACCTTTGCCGAAAGCTGTAATCGAAGCTATGCATAAGGCGGTAGATGAAATGGCGGTTAGGGATACATTCAGAGGATATGGTCCTGAACAAGGATATGGTTTTCTGATCGATGCGGTTATAAAAAATGATTTTGTTCCTAAAGGAATACATTTTGAGCCGGGAGAAATATTTATTAATGACGGAGCCAAAAGCGATACCGGGAATATCGGAGATATTTTGCGACATGATAATAGTATCGGTGTAACTGATCCTATATATCCGGTATATATAGATTCTAATGTGATGTGTGGGAGAGCTGGGACATTGGATGGCGGGAAGTGGAGTAATGTGACTTATATCCCTTGCCGGAGTGAAAACGGTTTTATTCCCGAAATACCGGAGAATCGTATCGATATTCTTTATCTCTGTTATCCTAATAATCCTACCGGTACTGCACTTTCGAAACAGGAATTGAAAAAATGGGTGAATTATGCCTTGTCTAATGACACGTTGATTCTTTTTGATGCTGCTTATGAGGCTTATATACAGGATTCGGATGTTCCGCATTCTATATATGAAATTAAAGGTGCGAAAAAATGTGCTATCGAATTCCGTAGTTTTTCTAAGACAGCAGGATTTACAGGTGTCCGTTGCGGGTATACGGTCGTACCGAAAGAGGTAAGTGCCGCTACTCTTACTGGAGAACGGATTCCTTTGAATCGATTATGGAATCGAAGACAATGTACAAAATTTAATGGAACGTCCTATATTACCCAACGGGCAGCTGAAGCTGTCTATTCTACCGAAGGACAGATGCAGGTAAAAGAGATTATTCAGTATTATATGACGAATGCTCGTATTATGAAAACTGGACTTTCCGAAACGGGTTTGGAAGTATATGGCGGGGAGAATGCTCCGTATTTATGGGTAAAAGCACCGGACGGTCTTTCTTCATGGAAATTTTTTGAGAGAATGTTGTATGAAGCAAACGTTGTCTGTACTCCGGGAGTAGGTTTCGGCCCATCCGGAGAAGGATATGCCCGTTTAACGGCATTCGGTGATCGGGATGACTGCATGGAGGCTATGTTCCGGCTAAAAAAATGGTTGCGTTGATTTATTAATTTGTAAAAACAATCAAACAATAGGTATTATGTCAACATTGAGATTTAGAGTTGTAGAAACCGCTTTTACTAAAAAAGCGGTGGATGTCGCAGTTCCGGATGAGAGACCTTCGGAATATTTTGGTAAATATGTGTTTAACCGGGCGAAGATGTTTAAATATCTTCCGGAAAAGACATATCGGAAATTGGTCGATGCAATCGACAATGGCACTCCTCTCGATCGTGAAATTGCCGATTCTGTGGCAGAAGGAATGAAAAAATGGGCTATAGAGATGGGGGCTACTCATTATACTCATTGGTTTCATCCTTTGACCGAAGGTACTGCGGAGAAGCATGACGCTTTTGTGGAGCATGACGGTAAGGGAGGTGTTGTAGAAGAATTTTCCGGAAAATTATTGATTCAGCAAGAACCGGATGCTTCGAGTTTCCCGAATGGAGGTATTCGCAACACATTTGAAGCTCGTGGATATTCGGCTTGGGATCCTTCATCGCCTGCTTTTATCGTGGATGATACACTTTGTATTCCTACTATTTTTATAGCTTATACCGGAGAATCGTTGGACTATAAGGCTCCTTTGTTGAAAGCCTTGGATAGTGTCAATAAAGCGGCCGTAGATGTATGTCATTATTTCGACCATAATGTAAAAAAGGTCTTTGCATATTTGGGTTGGGAACAAGAATATTTTTTGGTTGATGAAGGCTTGTATGCCGCTCGTCCAGATTTATTGCTTACAGGACGTACGCTTATGGGACATGAAAGTTCGAAAAACCAACAGTTGGAAGATCATTATTTCGGGGCTATTCCTACACGTGTAGCGGCTTTTATGAAAGATCTCGAGATAGAGAGTCTGAAGTTGGGTATTCCGGTGAAAACTAGACATAACGAGGTCGCTCCCAATCAATTTGAATTAGCTCCTATATTTGAAGAGTGTAATCTTGCAAATGATCATAATTTATTGATTATGGCTTTGATGCGGAAAATTTCTCGTCGGCACGGATTTCGAGTTTTACTTCATGAGAAACCTTTTAAGGGTGTAAACGGATCGGGCAAGCATAATAACTGGTCTTTAGGAACTGATACTGGGGTTTTATTGATGGCTCCCGGAAAAACGGCAGAGGACAATTTGCGTTTTGTGACGTTTATTGTAAATGTTTTGATGGCGGTTTATCGTCATAACGGATTGTTAAAAGCCAGTATCTCTTCTGCTACCAATGCTCATCGTTTGGGTGCGAATGAAGCTCCTCCTGCTATTATTTCGAGTTTCTTGGGGACGCAATTGACTCAAGTACTCGATCATCTTGAAGAGAGTTCTAATGATGAATTAATTGCGTTGAGCGGGAAACACGGGATGAAGTTGGACATTCCTCAAATTCCGGAATTGTTGATTGATAATACCGACCGTAACCGGACTTCGCCTTTTGCTTTTACAGGAAATCGTTTTGAGTTCCGTGCTGTAGGTTCTGAGGCAAACTGTGCTTCGGCCATGATTGCTTTGAATACGGCTGTTGCAGAGCAACTGATAGAGTTCAAATCTGAAGTAGATGCCTTGATAGCGAAAGGTGAACCGAAGGTCTCTGCTATTTTAGATGTCGTGCGTAAATATATAAAAGAGAGTAAACCGATTCATTTTGACGGTAACGGTTATAGTGAGGAATGGAAAGCCGAGGCTTTGAAAAGAGGTCTGGATTGTGAGACCAGCGTTCCGGTTATTTTCGATAATTATCTGAAGGAGGAATCCGTTAAAATGTTCGAATCTACCGGAGTAATGACTCGTAAAGAATTGGAAGCCCGTAATGAAGTGAAATGGGAAACTTATACTAAAAAGATACAGATCGAGGCGCGTGTGTTAGGAGATCTCGCCATGAATCATATTATTCCTATTTCGACGAAATATCAATCTGAACTTATCGATAATGTTTACAAAATAAGAAGTCTTTTTTCTGAAGATAAAGCCGTTTTATTGTGTGGTAAGGATTTGGATATTATCGAGGAAATCGGACATCGGGAATTAGCGATAAAAGAGAAAGTCGAAGAGATGATCGAAGCACGTAAAAAGGCTAATAAAATTGCCGATGAAAGAGAAAAGGCGATAGCATATCATGATACGGTAGCACCCAAGTTTGATGAAATCCGTTATCATATCGATAAACTTGAACTGATCGTGGATGACCAAATGTGGACTTTGCCGAAATATCGGGAGTTGCTTTTTATCCGTTAGAAAAAATATGGATGTTTAATTTATTGGAGATACCTTTCGGAAGAGGTATCTCTTATAGGATTAAAATAAATGAAAAAGAAACGGTCGAAAATAATCTCTTTCCGACCGTTTCTTTTCTATAATAGGAGGATTTTATCTCCGTTTATTTTTTTGTTGCTGTCTCAAAGCTGCTTGTTGTTGTCGTTGAGCCTCTTCCAGACGAGCCATAAATCCTGATTTCTTGCGAGGTTTTTTCTGATTTTCTTTAAGTTGCGCAAGAACTTTTTCTTCATTGATACATTTACGGAATATGTAGGTCTGGATAATTGTGATCAATGTAGAAACAAAATAATAGTAACTCAACCCTGAAGCGTAGTTATTGAAAATGAACAAGAACATTAAGGGCATGAGATACATCATGACTTTCATACCCGGCATTTGCTGGCTTCCGCCGGTATTGTCCATATTGATCTTTGTATATAAAATATTCGTAATAGTCATTAACAGACAGAACAAACTGATATGATTTCCGAAATACGGAGTAATCAAGGGTATATAGGCATCCCAACTGAATATGGCATCATAAGATGATAAATCTTGAGCCCAAAGGAATGATTGTTGTCTTAATTCGATAGATGAAGGGAAGAATGCAAACATCGCTAATAGAATCGGCATCTGCAATAACATAGGCAAACATCCGCTCATCGGATTGATTCCTGCTTTGCTGTACAAGTCCATTGTCGCTCTTTGACGATCTATAGCTTTGTCTTGTCCCGGATATTTGGCGTTTATTTCTTCGATCTGAGGACGCAATACCCGCATACGGGCGCTGGACATGTAGGATTTAAATGTAAGCGGAGCTAAGAATATTTTGATGATGATTGTCATCAATAGAATGATGATTCCGTAATTTGCAATGTATTTCCCTAAGAAAGTAAATATGGGTATGATTATCCATGTGTTGATCCATCGGAAAAATTTAAAACCCAGCGGTACAAGTTTATCCAGATCGAGGGCTTTGTCATCATCGACGCCTTTGTCATAGCTGTGTAATAGAGGATAAAGGTTAGGTCCTAAATAAAAACGAAATCCCGGTCCGTTATTATCCGCCGGATTATAATCCACTGTCGTTTCTGTATGGAAGTTTTTCAAATATGCCGGATCATTATTCATTTCTGAACGAATGAGAGCACCATTGAATTTTCCGTCAGGTATCAGAGCTGATGAGAAAAACTGATTCTTATATCCGATCCATTTAAGTCCTAACGAAATGGTCTCCTGTTCATCTTTAGATTCACTCAAATGGTCGACGTCCGAACCTACGAATTTATAATATAATGCACTATTTCTTTCTTCGAACATGCGCCCTTTTTCCTGGCTGCGCAGGTTCTGATTCCAGAATAAATCCAGACTTGCCGTATTACCGGGAAGAATAGTTTCCATTCCTTTTTGGCGGATATCCATTTTGACCATATAACTATCTTCCGGTAAAGTATAGACAAGATCAAAGAATTTGCCATTACCGAAATCTAGCCGCATCGTTACAGATTTTCCGTCTTTTCCTGCAATAGGTTTAAAGAAAAGATCGGTTGTGTTTACAATACGCCCTCCGGTCTTGAAAATAAATCCGTATTCGTTATCCTTTTCGTCGAAAAGAGTAAGAGGCAGCGAATCATGAGTCTTGTATTTGTTTAACGTAGCTTCGGTTAAAGCTCCTCCTTTGCTTGAGAATGAGAGAGATACGAGATCATTTTTCAGATTTATTTTTTCATTTTCTCCTGTCGTAAAGTCCGAAAAGATTCCGAACGCTTCTTTCATTTGTACTTGACGAAGAGAATCCTCGTTTAGAACGGTGATAGTCGAATCTGCATTACCGGCTACCATTTGGCTTTGTTGTATCTCTTCCAGTTTTTTCTGTTCAACCTGAGCAATGGAGTCGTTTCTGCGTTGAAGTTCTTGCAATTGTTCGGGTGTAGGTTTTGTAAACCACGAATAGCCGAAAAGAACGGCAGCGATAAGAACAAAACCAATAATCGTATTTTTATCCATATATATGTATGATCGTTTTTATTCTTTTCCGGTTTCCGGATTATTTCTTGTTTTTAATGACAGCTTTAATAAAATCTATGAAGAGTGGATTAGGACGTAATACCGTACTGTTATATTCAGGATGGTATTGTACTCCTATAAACCATGAAAGAGAAGGTATTTCTACAACCTCTACAAGGTGTGTTTCCGGGTTTTCCCCAACACATTTCATCCCTGCCGCTTCAAATTCAGCACGATAATCACTATTAAACTCGAAACGGTGACGATGACGTTCTTTAATATGAGTCGATTGATAGGCTTTGGCAGTTTTCGAATCAGGATCAAGTACGCAATCATATTCGCCTAAACGCATGGTCCCGCCCATATTAGAAACGCTTTTTTGGCTTTCCATCAAATCGATTACGTTATGTTTGGTACTTACTTCCATCTCCGTCGAGTTGGCATCGGCATAGCCCAGTACGTTTCTTGCAAATTCGATTACCATACATTGCATGCCTAAACAGATACCGAATGTGGGTACATCATGTTCGCGGGCATATTTTATAGCGGTGAATTTACCTTCGATACCTCTTTGTCCGAATCCCGGAGCGATGAGAAGCCCGTCCATAGAACCGAGCAATTCTTCAACGTTGGACTCGTTTAATTTTTCCGAATGAATAAGTTGCAGATCCAATTTACGGTCGTTGTATGTTGCTGCTTGAAATAAAGCTTCGTCGATCGATTTGTATGCGTCTTGCAATTCAACATATTTCCCGACCAATCCGATGCGAACACTTTCTTTAGCATTCTTCACGCGGGCAAGAAATTCTTTCCAAGGTTTCAGCTCGGGGGTCGATCCGACCGGCATGCCTGTCTTGGTCAGTACTATTTCATCCAGTTTTTGTTGTTGCATTTTTAATGGAACTTCATAAATAGAAGGTACGTCGATAGACTGTATGACAGCTTCCGGTGCTACATTACAGAATAATGCTACTTTACGGCGAATCTCATTGCTTAGTTCGTGTTCTGTCCGTAAAACCAGAATATCCGGTTGTATCCCTACTTCCTGTAACTGCTTTACAGAGTGTTGGGTCGGTTTTGTCTTTACCTCTTTTGCCGCAGCGATAAAAGGAACGTAAGTCAAATGAATGCAAAGACAGTTTTTACCGAGTTCCCATTTTAGTTGGCGGACACTTTCAAGAAAAGGGAGAGATTCTATATCTCCGACAGTACCACCGATTTCGGTGATAACGAAATCGAATTCGTTCTTAGTTCCCAGTAATTTTACGTTTCTCTTTATCTCATCGGTAATATGCGGTATGATTTGTACCGTTTTACCTAAATAATCACCGCGTCTTTCTTTATTAATGACATTTTGGTAAATACGTCCTGTGGTGATATTGTTCGCACGTGTTGTACGAATGTTGGTAAACCGTTCGTAGTGGCCTAAATCGAGATCGGCTTCATGTCCATCTACTGTAACGTAACATTCCCCATGTTCATAAGGATTTAATGTCCCCGGATCAATGTTTATATACGGGTCGAACTTTTGGATGGTAACATTATAGCCTCTGGCTTGAAGCAATTTGGCGAGAGATGCTGAGATAATGCCTTTCCCTAAAGAAGAAACAACTCCGCCTGTGACGAAAATATACTTTGTGTCCACTACTATATGATATTTAATACATTAATTTATGTGCAGATGATTTTTCAAAACGCAAAAGTAGAAAAAAAACTTCAGATTTACGGAAAACTGTTTTTAATTAATTATCAATTAACAATATTCTTTTGAGGCTTTCCGCATTTCGTTTTTTGTAATTATGAAATATGTATTTAACTATAAAATAATTACATTTGCAAAATATTGCTGTGCCGGTCTTGTTTTGGAGAGCAAATGATTCGGCAAATTGATTTTATTTAAAAGACTGGAATATGTTTTTAAAATTTTGCCGGAGTGCGGTTCTTTCATTAATGTGCTTTGTTTATTTTATAGCTGCTTCTGCTGCTAACGATTCGGTTTTTCAGGTTAGCGCATTTTCTCAACGGCATTTGCCGGATTCGGTTACTGTTGAACAGCCCGATTCGTTACAGGGCAAACAGAGTATGTTGTTGCAGTTGATATCTACGGACTCTATTTCTTTGACTCCGGAGGTACAAGAGGCTTTAAATATGGTTTTATTCCCGGATAGTACAGATCATAATGACGAGTTGTCATTATTGGATTCTCCTTATTTTTTGCCGATTATTTTTGATCGATATAAAAATCCGGATTCGCTAAATGTATTTATTCCGTTCAAAAAAACATATTCGTCGTTCGAACCTTTTTCCTATTCTTTTAAAGAACCCGAATGGTTGATGCGGGTTAAAGGGCTGCAAACCATGAGGGAGAGAGGCCGTTTCTGGGTGATTATAAATCATCCGGAATGTATAAAATATAATACGGATAATTTGCCGGAAGTTCCTAAAGTTAAAGTAATGGAAACTTCTCCGAGAAAAAATCTGTTGAAATTGGAGGATATGACGGTTTCGGTATCTCAGTCGTCTATAAATGCCGGGGAAAGAAAATTGAAACATTGGATTTCAGGACTCCAGAGTTCTATTCAGTTTTCTCAAGTACATATTTCAGAAAATTGGTATCAAGGTGGAGAAAGTAATTTAAATATTGTCAGCAATCAGGTATATACGTTGAAGTTTGATGATTATGACCGGATGATTTTTGAAAATACGGTTCAGTGGAAAGTAAATGTTAACAGTGCTCCGGAAGATACTATCCGGAAAATAAGAATAAGCGAAGACCTTTTCCAGATTAATTCAAAGTTCGGTTTTAAAGCCTTTAAAAGTTGGTATTATACTGCTACACTATTTTTTAAAACACAGTTGTTTGATAATTATAAGGCCAATACAACCGAAAAATTAGCGGAGTTCCTTTCTCCTGGAGAGTTTAATGCCGGTCTTGGTATGTCATACAATTATAAACAAGAGAAGTGGAAGTTTGAGTCATCGGTAGTATTATCTCCGTTTTCTTATAATTTGAAATTCGTAGCGAACGATCGAGATATAAATCCTGCCAATTCCGGTATTAATGCGGGTAATACGCTCAATCAGTTCGGTTCTTCTTTCGAGGTAACCGTTAAATGGGAATTTTACAGGAATATGAAATGGAGCTCAAGGCTATTCTATTTTACTAATTATGAGCAAATTCAATCTGACTTTGAAAATAGTTTCGATTTCATTCTGAATCGTTTTTTCTCAACTCGTCTTTTCCTTCATTTAAGGTATGATGATGCCCGGGAGAAAAAAGACCGTAAGACTCATTTCCAATTTAAAGAATTGCTGAGTTTCGGCTTCAATTATAGCTTTTAATTGATTTTTGTACCTTGTTTTAAAAAGTATGGTTCGTGTTTTTACAGATTCTTTAAAACCATGAAAAAATATATCTCTTTATTTGTTTTACTGATGTCACTAATTTTATCTGTATCTGCAAAGTCGGATAAAAAAGATGAACCTATTAAAAAGTGGTATAAGCAGAGTTATTGTGTCGAAGGTTATACAGAGGAAGAGGCCCGGCTTTTACACGATTCCAGAGAAATAGACCCGATAGAGGGGATTTGGCAAAATTATAATGGAGAACGATGGTCTATAGAACGTTTTACGGATCAGAATATACCGGAACAGTTTAAGTATCGAATAGTCAAGGTTAAAACTTTTAAGTATTTGACGCCGGGAATGGTTGACGGATTTTTAGAATTGACGGCGGATAAAGGCACTTTTAATCTTGTGGTATGCCACAGATACGGTAAAGTCAGATATATAAATCATATAGCAACGTTGCTATATCGTAATCGTCTCGATATAGAAGGCTGGTTATGGAATTTCAGACTTATGAAAGTTTATCCTACTTCTGAGTCGAAATCGGCAGAGGATTCTTATACCGGGACGGGAAGCGGTTTTGCTCTTTCTTCTGACGGGTATATCGCTACTTGCAATCATGTAACAGAAGATGCAAAGTATATTCAGGTGACAGGAATCAACGGTGATTTTACTCGTTTTTATAATGCTCAAGTTATTCTTTCCGATCCCATGACAGATCTTTCTGTTATAAAAATCAGTGATCCTGAGTTTAAGACTTTGGGGGAGGTAAATTATGATTTACGGACAGATGTCCCTGTCGAAGGAGAACCTTGTTATGCAATAGGATATCCACGTGCGGATCTTTTGGGGGATAATGTGAAGGTGACGAATGGGATCATCAGTGCTGTGAATGCAGGAAAAGCCGGACCTGTCTTTTGCCAGATATCCGTTCCGGTGACCTACGGAAACAGTGGAGGACCTCTGATCGATGGTAATGGAAATGTTTTGGGTATAATTTCTGCCGGTTATGGAGATAAAGCCGGGTATATGGCAAATCTTGCTGTGAAGGCATCTTATCTTAAATTGTTGTTGGAGAGTGATCCTGTTTTAAGAAAGTTGACTTTTAAACCTATACTTGTAAAAAGGTCGTTGACTGAGATTGTCAGGCAGGTGAAAGATAATGTATATTTAATAAAAGTCAGCAATAGTGAGCCTGAAAATTCTAAAAATAATATAGTTACCGATAAATCGATAAATTCGATACCTCGTCCGGAATTACAGGATAATGGCAATCGTGTTTCTGTCCTGAATGAAGTGAAAGAGAAACACCGTTCAGGAAATTATGAAGACGCGGTAAATATCCTTTCCGAAGAATTGCAGAAAGACTCTCTTTGGACTGATGCCTATTATTTCAGAGCTTTATGTTATTCTGCGCTGGGACGGCAAAATGAGGCGATTCTTGATTATGATTCTGTTTTGAAATATCATAAAGGAAGAAGTGCAAACTATTCTTTGTCGGAAATATACCAGAATAAATCTATTTGTCAGGCATTTGTCGGAGCATACAATGCTGCGTTGGAAACCATAGATAAAGCAATTATGGCAGATGAGTCTGATGCAAAAAGTTATGAAGTTCGAGGCTGTATTTATTATTATTTGAAAGATTATGGGAAATGTATCGATGATCTTAGTCGTACACTTGAAAAAGGAAACAGAATAACGACTGCTTATTATTTCAGGGCCTTGGCTAAGTTTGCTTTAAAAGACTTTGCCGGGGCTCGGTTGGATATGGAGCAGGCAGCTTCAATGGGTGATGAGGATGCCGCACAATGGTTAGAAAGATACCGGTAAGGGAGTGTTTCAATTTTGTTCAATCAGTTTTGAGAACAATAAAACAGTTTGGAAGAAAGAGCAAGGTGACTGACCATATTTTTATTGGAAAATTCGAATAAGTTCTACAATAAAACCTGTATTTCTATAATATTGGAGGTTATCTGAATTTTTGGATTTGTACTGAATCTGTCTTAAAATCTTCTTGAAAAAATTAAACAGATTCTTATCTCTGATTTTTTTTCGTATTACTTGATATATTAATTGTTTTTTGTGTGAATTTTAAGCACTTTTTAATGTGTCGGTTTTTTCTTTGCAATAAAGTTTAATGCAAAGAAATATCTTATGAAACACACATCACTAAAAAGCCTTTTGTTTCTTTTTGTTTTTGTCTTAGCCGTATTACCTGTATTTGCAGATGGGCAATCATATTATTGTTATTCTCCGGATGATATCATTCAAATTCGAAAATCTGCGCAGACTTCATGGGGGAGGAAGATTCTTGACCGGATTAAAACGGATATAGCTGAACGTCGTTCCCATGATCTTACAGTTCCCGTTGTCGAAGGAGGACATATTCACCATTATTATTGTGATAAAGACGGTCAGCGGTTGACTTTTGACTGGGATAAGCCTCATGCACATTATTGTTCGGCTTGTAAAACGACTTATACCCATGTAAACCGTTTCGATTGGGCTTGGATTTATATGGTACACCGTAAAAATCAAGAATATTTGCAAGCTTGTATGTATGCTTATATGGCTACGGGAGATTTGTTGTATGTCAATTATATCAAAAATCTCTTGCTTGATTATGCGTCGAAATATGCAGCATATAAAGAATATAATGCTGCCCGTGTTATTAGTGATAAGCATAGCGGCAAGGCTTTTGCACAAAGTTTAGATGAAGCGACTTGGGCTACCTATGCACTTCCTTCTTACACAGTTATAAAGAAATATTTGACACAAGAAGAGATCGGTAAGATAGAAAGCGGACTTTTGCGTCCTTGCGCTGAATTATTGCTTAATCGCCCTGCCGGGGCAAATTGGCAGATGTGGCATAATAGCGGTCTTGCGGTTTTGGGAGTTGCTTTAGAGGATGACTCTATTATCGACGTTGCTATGAATGATCCGGTAAGGGGATATTATGCTTTGATGAAAAAGCATTTGAAACCCGACGGGTGGATAGATGAAGGTTCTCCTAATTATCATTATTTCCCGTTACAAGCTTTAATTCATACGGCAGATGTCATGCGCTGTCGTGGAATAAATTTGTATAATGAGGATATGAGGAAGATGTTTGTTGCTCCGATTAAGGGAACTTACCCCGATTTAAGCTATCCTGCACATAGTGACGGTTGGTATGGTGCGAGTGTTTTGAGTGAGTTGCCTATTCATGAACTGGCTTTCGCCCGTTTAAAAGATCCGGTTATTGAAACTGTTTTGGAACATGCTTACGGAATGACAGATCGGACGGCATATGAATCGTTGCTTACGGGACAGGATATAAAGCCTGTTAAAGAACCGATGATACAACCGAGTTATTGTTATCCGCAATCCGGGTTTCTTTGTCTGCGAAGCGGAGCGGTTTCTTCAGTATTGAAATTTGGTGGCCAGGGAATAGGACACGGGCATCCCGATAAATTATCTATAACGATACATAACGGAGAAAAAGAGCTGATTTCTGATTTCGGTACGTGTGCTTACGGACTTAAATTGTATTTAGATTGGTATCGAAACTCATTACCTCATAATATGGTAACCGTAGATTATAAAGATCAGAATCGTAAGGCTTTAGGAAAATTGATCAGCTATGAGGCTACTCCGAACGGAGGTCGGGCGGAAGCTGAGTGTACGACAGCTTATTCAGGAGTGAGAATGTTACGGAAGATGAATCTGGAGGGAAATATCTTGGACGATACGTTTGACTGTGCTTCAGATTCTGTACATGTGTATGAGTATGTACTTTTATTTAATGAAAAGCCTGTGTTTAAAGCCGGAAAGGGACAGTCTGTCGTGTTGGATGAGTCGAAAGTACATTCGCAGATTAAAAATGTAAAGAAATATAAAGTCGGTAAAAAAATTTCATTTAAAACTCCTTCGGGAGACCTGCTCTTGAAGTTATCGGAAGCGCCGGTTAAGGAGCTGTTGGTTGGTGAAGCTCCCGGAATACCTGCATTGAAACTTGCAGAAGAGGGAACGGGTGCTCAGTTATGTTATCCTGTCATTGTTCGTTTACAAGGATCGAAGAATATGCGGATAAGTGCGAGATGGACGATATTTAATGCGAATACTAATAAATAACACACACAATGAAAAAATGTAAATTTATTTATCTGGCAATGTTGGGAGTTTTTGCTGTTTCTGCAGCACAGGCTTTGCCGTATGACCAGAAGTACTGGAATCAGAAATTACAGATCGAACCGTTTCGTCTGCCTTTGCCTCCGGTAGGTTATCAGGTAGAGTATATCGATTTAAATGGAGATGGAAAGCCTGATGCGATTAAATCCGTTACGGTAAACGATACTCCTATTCTTTGGTTAGATGACGACGGTAACATGAAAGAAGGGGATATTGAGGGAGATATGATCAATGATTGTTTGTTGATTGACCGTAATAAAGATGGAATTTATGGTGGACAAGGGGACTTGATTATCGATTGGGTCGATACGGATGATGACGGTAAAGCAGATATGCAGATCGTAATCGAATATCCGAAAAAAAATACCGGAGAAGTCTGGCCGAACGGGCATTATATGATTATGCGTGATTTGGATAGAGATAATATTTTCAATTATATTAATTGGAATGATTTTAGTTTACGCTGTTGGGATAAAAACGGAGTTTGCGATTTTTATGAAGATTATAGCGGTCAGACGATGTTCATGAAAATTCATACATCCACTTATGACATTAAAGATTTGCGTTTGAATTGGGAAAACCCGTTTTTGTTTTATGATGAAGATGGCGATGGTCTGACCGAAATGGCTATACGGTTTGTCGATTCTCCTAAAATAAAAGATAGAAGCAAACCTTCGAATAGTTATGTAAACCGTCAGTTGGAAGGACGTATCGATTGGGTTTCTATGGCTGTCGATTTAGATAACGACAATGCTCCTGGTAACGAATTTGATTTTGATTTTACAATAGGTTTCCAGGGTAAAGGTTTTGATTATACCGATCAGGTACATAAAGTTAATAATTTGCGAGGCATGCCTGAGGCGGATAAATTTTTCATGGATCCTCGTTACCGTCAATTGACAGAATTTTTGTATCCCGACCATAAAAGTGCTAAAGAGATGATCTTTAAAAGAGGAGAGTGGTCGAGAGTTAATTTTGTATATGACGAAGACGATGATTGCGGGCGTTGGGAGCGAGTAGAATTTTATGATCCGTTAGATCCGTTCAAAATCGGCTGGAAAAATGGCGGTATTGATAATAATAAACAGTCTGATGCTGCCGGAGACCGGGGAGAATGGGATATGGATAATTCGGGAAAAGGTAAATTATATGTAGGTAAGTTCGACGGTCGTTTACATTTATATGGAGCTGAATGGGGTTGCTGGCGCATAGACCAGAATGCCAATTATTATCAAGGCTGGGATCGTATGTGGATGGGTATGGACCGGCAGCCCGGAAAATTCGGTACTGTAAAATATACCGATAAAGATGACAACGGCTTTTTCGATTATATCGAATATGATCTTGACGGAGATAAAAAGTTCGAGATGACGATAGATTTAAAGGCACTGGGGCTGGATGATCGCTGTGAGTTGATCGATATTTCTACATTCAAATATAAAGATTATACTTCTATGATGAAGAAAATGTCTAAGTCGATGTGGAAAAATGCAATGACTGCCGTTCAAGTTGCGCATAAATATAATGTACAGACATTGTGGTATGCTAAATTGATGCAGGCGCTTTCTGTCCGTCAGCAATACAATAACGGTTATTGGTTGCAGTTCTATATCTATAAAGATCTTGAACACACTTTTATGCAGAAAGGAGATCAGGAAAAATTAAAACAGTTGACTGTTGCATATTATTCGGGAAATTGGAAATCGATGCTGAAATAATATAGCGGTATAGACTGTGATCGAGTAAGAATATCCGTTGACAGGGGCAGAAAATCTTTGTCAGCGGATATTTTTTTTGAGAAAATGCAGTTAAAAGGTCAATTGTACACTTTTTTAAGAATTTATTTATCGGCTTATTAAGTAAAAATTAATAATGGGGTTTTTACTTTGTTTTCGTAATCGATAATGAAAAAGGAATATTGAAAGCATATACGCATGAAGAACAAGAATCGTTTATTTTTCGTGATTATAATGATCTTTCCGTTTATCACGATCTCTGCGAAAAATACAAAATATAATTCATATAAGGGACTGATAATGGCAGGCTACCAAGGTTGGTTCAATGCTCCCGATGACGGTGCGGGACGGGGCTGGTATCATTATTCAGGATCGAAAGGTCGTTTCGAACCGGGATGTTGTACTATCGATATGTGGCCTGATGTACGGGAATATGAAAAAGTCTATAAGACGAAGTTTGTTTTTGATGACGGTACTCCGGCTTACACATTCAGTTCACATGACCCTTCTACGGTAGATACCCATTTCCGTTGGATGAAAGAGTATGGTTTAAATGGAGTATTCATGCAACGATTTGTCAATGAAGTAAAAGGGAAGAGTGGGAAAATGCATTTTAATAAAGTGTTAGATTCTGCTGTTTCTTCTGCCCGAAAATATGACAGGGCGATTTGCATAATGTATGATCTGAGCGGAATGAAAAAGGCTGATGTCGATTTTGTACTGTCGGATTTGGATGAGCTGGATAGTACTTATAAGTTTAAGAAAAGAAAAAAAGTGCCGACCTATCTTTTCCATAATAAAAAACCGCTGGTAGCTGTTTGGGGAGTGGGATTCCCCGGCCGTTCTTATGATGTAGAAGATGCTGCGAAGTTGGTAGAGGGAATTCAAAAACGGGGATACAGCGTTATGTTAGGGACTCCGGCGAGATGGCTTCCCAAAGAGGGGAAAAAGCCCTCTGCAGATCAGCTCAAGTTATTAGATCTAATAAAAAAATGTGATATCGTAATGCCTTGGTTTGTGGGATGGTATAATGATAAGGTATATCTGAATATGCAGCCGATTATAGCGGAACATTTAGATTGGTGTAATAAAAATGGGGTTGATTATGCACCATTGGCTTTTCCCGGTTTTTCTTGGAAAAATATGTACGGTCCTAATACTACTCAAATACCGAGAAATAAAGGAGATTTTTTTTGGACTCAGTTATCCGGAGCTATTTCTATGGGTGCAGAGATGTTGTATATAGCCATGTTCGATGAAATAGACGAGGGAACTGCGATATTTAAATGCGCTACCCGTGTCCCGGAATCGTTTGTGCCGATAGAAGAGGGATTGCAAAGCGATCATTATTTATGGTTGGTAGGAGAAGCTGGGAAAATGTTGAGAAAAGAGATACCGTTGAGTATATCCCAACCTGTTAGAAAATAATCGCAGAATTAATTAAGAATAGTTATGAAGAATATGAAATTAATAGGGTGTCATCTGGCAGCAGTTATTGTTTTTTCAGGATTGTTTTTTTCTTGTTCGCAAACTCATGTTGCCAAAGAGTATGTAGATTATGTTAATGTATTCATCGGGACAGGTGGGCACGGGCACACCTATCCCGGTGCTACGTTGCCTCACGGCATGGTGCAGTTGAGCCCTGATACGCGATTGTTCGGGTGGGACGGCTGTTCCGGATATTATTATGCCGATAGCTCTATAATCGGGTTTAGCCATACACATTTGAGCGGGACAGGCATCGGAGATTACGGGGACATACTGATGATGCCTACTTCCGGAGAAAATAAATTTATGGTATCGGGAAATGCGGAAGATCCTGATTCAGGCTATCGTTCTCGTTTTTCTCATAAAGAAGAAGAGGCTGTTCCGGGGTATTACAAAGTCCGGTTGTCCGATTATGATATTACCGCTGAGTTGACTGCTGCCCTGAGAACCGGTTTTCATCGTTATACATATCCAGAAGGTAAAGCTGCCAATCTGATTATAGATATGGAGCCTACGATTCATGGCCACCAACATCCGGTTACGGAAATACGGATTGTAAATGATTCTACTGTTTCGGGAATGAAATATACGACGGGATGGGCAAAAAATCATTATGTTTATTTTTATGCAGAGTTTTCAAGACCGTTTACTCATACGTTGTATTCGGGAGATACATTAATTGAGGGAAATCTCGTAAAAGCGAAAACGGCAAAGGCGTTGTTGACTTTTATTCCGGAGGAGGCAAAAAAGGAGGTTCTGGTTAAAGTCGGCATTTCTTCTGTCGATTGTGAAGGTGCAAAGAAAAATATGAAGGCAGATATTTCGGGATGGGATTTTGATAAAACCGTAGCAGATGCTCGTGAAATATGGAATAACGAACTTTCGGTTATCGATGTCAAGACCGATGATGCTGAACAAAAGGAAATTTTCTATACAGCCTTATATCATACGGCCATATCGCCTTGTATCGCTTCTGATGTTGACGGACGTTACCGAACAATGGGGCATACGATCGTACAAGACACTTCTTATACGAATTATACTCTTTTTTCTTTGTGGGATACTTTCCGGGCATTGCATCCGTTATATACGGTGATTTGTCCCGATATTAATCAGGCATTTATCCGGACTTTCTTAAGAAAATACGATGAGAGCGGTGTGCTTCCCAAATGGAAACTGGCTTCGAACGAAACCGGTACGATGATCGGTTATCATGCCGTATCTGTAATTGCCGATGCTTTTTTCAAGAATCAACGTAAGTTTGATGTCAATAAGGCTTTGGCGGCATGTGTTCGTTCATCTACTTATGATACGACGGGCATTACGCCTATGATGCCGGCTTCTATTGTTGCCCGTATTATGCCTTTGGAATTAAAGTATAAAAACGAATTGGGGTATGTACCGGCCGATCGTTGCGGAAGATCGGTATCGCAAGGTATAGAGTTTGCATATAATGACTGGCTGATCGCACAGATGGCAGAGGCTTTGGATCAGAAAGATATAGCTGATACTTATACAAAAAGAGGAGAATATTGGAAAAACTACGTTGATCCTGAGACCCGTTTGATGAGAGGTCGCAATATGAATGGTTCATGGGTAACGCCTTTTGATCCGAGAGCGGCTTTTAAGGGTTCTTGCTATGTAGAGGGGAATGCGTGGCAGTGGAGTTGGTTTATTCCTCAAGATGTCCCCGGATTGATCGAAGAAATGGGAGGAAAGGATGCTTTTGTTGCCAAGTTGGATTCTATGTTTTCAATGTCCTCGGAGTTGACCGGAGATGCCGGTGCAGCTCTCGATGTTACAGGAATGATAGGACAATATGCACATGGAAATGAACCCAGTCATCATATCCCTTATCTTTATAATTATGTAGATGAAGCATGGAAGACCCAGGCTTTGGTCGATTCTATTCTTTGTACTTTATATCACGATGATCCGGATGGAATTTCGGGAAATGAAGATTGTGGTCAAATGTCGGCTTGGTATGTCCTTAATTCCATGGGATTTTATTCTTTCTGTCCGGGTATTCCGGTTTATGAGATCGGCCGTCCGTTGTTTGACGAAGTTACGGTGCGATTGTCCGGGGATAAGACATTTGTAGTAAAAGCATTAAATAACAGTAAAGAAAATAAGTATGTCCAGTCTGTAAAATGGAACGGTTTACCGTTATCCGAACCTCGTTTTTCTCATCAAATGCTTGCCAGTGGGGGAGTATTGGAGTTTGAAATGGGGAAAGAACCTAACAAGGAATTATTTAAAACGTATTAATTTGATTTACATGAGAGATACTATTGCAATTTTGAGTTTGACGGCAGCATTATTGACGGGAGGAGATTTGTTGTTTGCAAAGGATAAAGTCGTGTTTAATCGGGATTTTTCTCCTGCAGAAGGACTTGTGTCACCGCAAGAAAAACCATATCGGCAGGAAATATGTCTGAATGGTCTGTGGGATTTCCAACCGGTAGCCGTGTCTCGTGATTGGAAGCAGGGGAATGGAGTTGCCCCCATATTGACAGAGCCTCGAGAGGGGCAGTGGGAACGAGTAAAAATAAAAATTCCGTCACCGTGGAATGTAAATGATTGGGGCGGTGGAATAGAGACCGGAGAGGGTTCAAAGAATCCTTACGCTCCGAGTTCTGTTTATTATCCCTCATATCCATCCTCTTGGATACGAGAAAAAATGGGGTGGTTACGCCGGGAGTTTTCGATACCTGCCGATTGGAAAAAAGATAATCGTCTGATACTTCATTTTGAAGCTGTTGCAGGAGAATGTGTTGTAAAGGTCAATGGTAAAGAAGTTTGTCGGAATTTTGACCAATATTTGCCGTTTGATGCGGATGTTACCGATTATATTGATTGGAATAAGCCGAATGAGTTGTTAGTAGGTGTACGCCATAATACTCTTTTCCAGAAATTTCATCCGGAATATAAAAAAATGAAAACAACTTATGCATTGGGTTCTAATACCGATAAGATCGTCGGTATTTGGCAAGATGTATTTTTGTGGGCTGTACCTGAAGTTCGGGTAACGGAAGCTTTTATAAAGCCTTGGGTGGATCGTGATGAACTGGAAATAGATGTAAATATAATCAATCAGTCTCGACAACTTAAAACTATTTTATTAGGAGGTGATGCTCGTGAGTGGATCAATAATGCCGGAAAAACGATTTTGGATGCTCCTGAGATTAAATGGACATTAGGACATACGGCATTGACGATAGATCCGGTATCTGTGACTTTAAAACCGGGAGAAACACAAAAAGTAACTTTACAAACTAAAGTAGGAAATCGATTGAAACTTTGGTCACCCGAAACCCCTAATTTGTATATGCTTTCTTTGAAAATTTCAGATAAGAAACAAACGTATGATATTAAGGATATTCGTTTCGGATGGCGTCAGTTCAAACTGTCGGGAACAGACTTTTTGTTGAACGGTAAGAAAATTCAGTGTATCGGTGATATACAGCACCCTTTCGGTCCTTATATCTGTTCACGTCGTTTTGCTTGGGCATGGTTGCAGATGATTAAGGATTTTGGAGGGAATTCGGTACGTCCTCACGCACAGCCGTGGCCGCGTGTGTATTATGATTTGGCGGATGAGATGGGAATTATGGTATTGGATGAAACCGGATTGTTCGGAAGTTCTATCAATCTTAATTTTGAAGCACCTGAAGCTTGGGAACATTATGCGGAACATTTGGAACGTCTGATTCTTCGAGACAGAAATCACCCTTCTGTAATCGGTTGGAGTGTCGGTAATGAATTATTTGCTATTGCTCTTTTAAATAAACCGTCTAAAGAGGTGGCGAAAAAATGGGATGATAAAATTGTAGAACTTGCAGATCGTGTGCCGGCATGGGATCCGACGAGGGGTTTTATAACTTGTGACGGAGACCGGGATTTAGACGGGCGATTACCTGTGTGGAGTAAGCATTTCGGGCACGGGCTGAAATTGGATTTATTACCGGAGAAGAAAGATAAACCGATGATTGTCGGAGAATCGGGAGCCACCTATTATGGGAAACCTGATCAATTGTATCAGTTTGCAGGAGATAAGCCATATATTTCTTATTTCGGACGTAATGAAGCTTTGGCAGTAGATGTATATCAGAATGTACAGAAAATGGCAAAACCGTTTTTGGCTTATTATTCACCGTCCGAAGTTTGTTGGTTCGGATTGGAACATCTGAATCTCGGTTATGGCGATTATTCCCGTTTACCGGATGGGCAGGACGGTGTATTTGCCGGAAAAGTTTATGAAGAGGGTAAGCCTGGATATCAATTTGAGCGCATTCCGCCTTATGTGACAACTTTTAATCCGGGAATCGATCCTTCATTGCCTCTCTATAAACCGTTGCCTATGTTTCATGCCTTAAAGGCTGCATTAGCAGATAAACCTTGCGAATGGGATCATTATACGGAGTTGAAAATTCCGAAACCCGCAGCTCTTCCTCAGCCGGTGCATTCCGAAGTATTTTTTATCGGAGATAAAACCGGAGCATTGGCTGGTCATTTAAGAAAAACAGGGATAACGTTTTCTAAGGATAAAAAGTCTTCTGTGGTAATTGTTGATGGAGAGAACATCGATGACGATCAATTAAAGCAATTTGCCGCTGTTATGAAATCTGCTAAAAAATCCGGTCGTACGATTCTGATAATGACAGCCACTAAAGGTCTTGATTCGAAGATTTTACCGTTATTGCCTGCAAATATTGAAACGACAAATAGAACGGCGACGGCATTTAATCCCGGTGAAAGATCTGAATGGGGAGGATATTTTACTGTCCCGGCACTTTATTTTTCAGAAATAGATAGTAAAGAACCCATCCTTAAACAGGGACTCTCAGGAGCTTTTGTCGATGAGGGAACTATCGTTTTCGATGCCTCGGGAGTCGATTGGTCTCTCTTTAATCGGGCTCCGGAGAATAGGAAATGTGCACAAGTAGTATTATATGAAAAGCTACAGAAACCATCAGGGGTAGCAATGGTTACCTATCCTTTAGGAAAATCGGTGATAGCAGTTTCTTCTATAAACTATCTTGTCGATACAAAAGAGACTGCGGCTTTTTGGGAACGATTCTTTTCTGTGATGAAAATAGATTTGAATAAGGATAATGTACAGTCTGGAAAAAATAAAAAGGTACAGCACGATTTATTGTTGGACGGACCTGTAGATAGTAAATAAATAATTATTAGGTTTTCATTATTAGGGGTAAGAGTCTGTTTGAATTTTGTACAGGTCGAGTTTGAGAATTTCCTCATCGTAAAATTTAGATAGGCTTTAAGAATGTCCGGTCGTCATTTGATGTTCGGGCATTTTTATTTTTACCTATTTTTAGGTATTGCAACAAGATTGTATCATTTTGTACTTTTGTATCAAAATTAAGCGTTGCAAAAAATATTGCGAAAAAATAAGAATAGCAGGAATGAATGATTGTCGTTATATATGTCGCTCTTTAAGGGAAAGCCAGGCGGACTTTTCTGCCATGGTAAGGTCTTTATTGAATAGGTATCAACCGAAAAATGTCCCTGTCCGTCTGGTCTTTTTCGGAGACGTTACGGATAATGTCCGTTATCGGGAAGAGCTTGATATTATTCGAAAAGAAGCCGATATCCATTTTGGAGATAAACTCCCTGTAATTAGTTATGTAGCTCAGAAACCCTTGGACGGTAGCGGTTTGGTTATGGAAGCTCATGAATTGAAAATACTTCAAGGGGAGACGGTTGAATATAAATCGTTGTGGACAAATTTTTATATTACAGTAACATCCTCTCATGTGAAACATCTCTTTTTAGGAGGAGTAATGAGCGATAATTTAGACGAAAGTTTCTCCGTTCAATCTTACAATGTATTTGATATTGTCGAAAAGATATTGCAGATAGAGAACATGCCTGTACATTCTATCGTCCGACAATGGAATTATATTGAACAGATTACGGCATTTGACGGAGAACATCAACATTATCAGGATTTTAATGATGCACGAAGTTTTTTTTATAATTATTCACAATGGCCTGAAGGTTATCCTGCGGCAACAGGAATAGGAACGGCGTGTGGAGGAATTGTTGTCGATATCAATGCGGTTTATGCGGATGACGCTTCTATAAAGATCGATGCAATAGATAATGGTTGGCAAGTCGCGGCACATGCTTATTCGCAAGGTGTTCTATTCGGGGAGAAAGATCCTCGTTTTCAAAGTAGAACTACTCCTAAATTTGAACGTGCTAAACGGGTAAAGCAGGAAAAATATGAAATAGTTTATGTGTCGGGAACTGCAGCTATACGTGGAGAAGAAAGTCTTTTGGAAGTCGGTATTGAAAAGCAGACTCAAGCAACAATAGAAAATATCGATTATCTGATTTCAGAAGAAAATATTCGAAGGCAAGGTATTTTGTTTTTCGGGTCTTCTTATAGATTAAAAAGTTGCCGGGTATATCTGAAAGATATTTCTTTAATGGAAAATGCCCGAGTGATTGTTGAAAAGCTATATTCCGATGTTGAGTCTATTTATCTTTTAGCTGATGTGTGTCGGGATGAATTATTGATAGAAATAGAAGGAATCGCTTCTGTATGATTGATTTTGAATTGTAAAGTTTTCGCATAGTTATAAAGTCTTCAAATTATTTTTAATTCCTTTTTATATCGAAAAACAATTTTTATATTTGATCTGTAATTAAAATTCTTCGTAAGGTTAGAATCTTGAATAAGAACTTTATTACTGATCATTAGATGTTGATGTATTATTGGGTAGGTTATGAAAGGATCAGTAATGAACAGGATGTCTCAGTTTTCCTTTTGAAGATGATATCAGGAATCTTTTTAGTTGGAGAATAAGTAACAGAGAGAAATAATGTTACTTTTTTAATTGGTGAATGAGTTCCTGTTGTCGGTCGAATAAATATGTTTTTAATATGAAATTTATCTATAAGATGAGAGGAATAAGTAGAATTTATTGGGGAATACTGATGATATTCCTGTGTCCTTGGAAAACAGATGCTGCATCTTTTTCTGGTTTTCGTCAACCTGAAATGAAAGCTGTGTATAATAAACCGGCTAAAGTATGGGAAAGCGAAGCGCTTCCTATCGGTAACGGATATATGGGGGCTATGATTTTCGGCGATGTTTATCGGGATGTCATTCAAGTTAATGAGCATTCGTTATGGTCCGGTGGTCCGGGAGAGAATCCTGATTATGATGGGGGGCATTTGGGAACACCTGCAGAAAATAGAGCTAATTTGCAGAAAGTCAGGAGAGCTTTACAGCAGAAAATGAATGAATTTTCTAAAAATGATGCTGCTCATTTTAATTCTACCGGAAAGTTGATTACCAAAGATTATGGTAATGAGGAAAAAGACGGAATAAAACCTCTCATCGAAAGTCTTCGCGGAACTAAGAATAATTTTGGTTCGTATCAGACTTTAGGTAATATTGAAATAGCCTATAATTCATTGGTTATTCCGGATGTCATAAGATTTGATAGTGATTGTGATAATATCAATAATTATGATCAGCGGGTGGATAAATTGTTTGACGGAAATCGTGATACGAAATGGTATGCTGATAAAGGGTTTCAACAGAAATTTCCCTGTTATGTTGCTTGGGAGTACGAGACGAAACAGAAAATAAAATCTTATAGTCTTACATCGGGAGATGATGTTCCGGATAGAGATCCCATATCGTGGAATTTTTATGGTTCAAATGATGGTAAAAGATATTTATTGATTGATAAACAGTCTAATATAAGTTTTGAGAGTCGTAAAAAAACTTTGAAGTTTCCGTTAAAAAGAGAAGTGAGTTATAAATTTTTTAAATTAGAGATTACAGGTGTTGCAGCCGGCAATATGACTACACCTCCGCAACTATCGGATATAGAGCTCGAATATGAACAATTAGATGAACCTTTAGAGCCGTATAGTGATTATGTGCGGATGCTTGATATAGATAATGCAGTACATTCGGTAACTTATAAGGAGAACGGAACGACGTTTACCCGTGAATGTTTTATGAGTTATCCGGATAATGTAATGGTAATGCGATTGAAGGCAGATAAAAAGGGTAAAATCTCTCGTACATTTGCGATAACGTCCCTTCAGTCAAAAAAGCAAATATCTGCATCTGGAAATACAATAACGATGACGGGACAACCTGTTTTGCATAAGGAAAACGGATTGAAGTTTGCCCAGCAAGTAAAAGTGTTGAATAAAGGTGGGCATTCTGAAGTTGTCGGTAATAAAAAAATTCGAGTGAAAGATGCTGATGAAGTGATCTTGCTTATGTCTGCAGCAACGAATTATCAGCAGTCTATGGATGAAAAATTCGATTATTTCTCGGATGAAGATCCTCTGACGACCGTAAAACAGACGCTGATGGCGGCAGAGTCGAAAACATACGAAGATTTACTCTCTTCGCATAAAAAGGATTATAAGGCATTGTATGACAGAATGAGTTTGAATTTGGGCAATATAACCGGAATGCCGACTAAGACTACCGATATATTGTTGAAAGATTTTTACAAAGGCAATACTGTTGAAGAAAATCTATATACCGAAATGTTATATTATCAATTCGGACGATATTTGCTGATCGCTTCCTCTCGGGAGAACTCTTTGCCGGCGAATTTACAAGGTGTATGGGGCGAAAGATTGTCCAATCCGTGGAATGCCGATTATCATACCAATATTAACGTACAGATGAATTATTGGCCGGCACAGCAAACCAATTTAAGCCCTTGTCATATACCGTTGATTTCTTATATTAACAGTTTAGTTCCCAGAGGCAAGATAACAGCTCGGCACTATTATTGCAAACCTGATGGCGGTGATGTGCGTGGTTGGGTAACGCATCATGAAAATAATATATGGGGGAATACTGCTCCGGGAACGAGTTACGGGGCATTTCATTTTCCTGCCGGGGCAGCATGGATGTGTCAGGATATATGGGAGTATTATCAATTTAATTGTGACAAGAAATTTTTGGAACAAAACTATAATACGCTTTTAGGCGCAGCACTGTTCTGGGTGGATAACTTGTGGACGGATGAACGGGATGGAACGTTGGTCGCTAATCCGTCTCATTCTCCTGAACATGGCGAATATTCATTAGGCTGTTCTACGGTCCAGGCGATGATTGCCGAAATATTCGATATTGTAATTAAAGCGAGTAAGGATTTGGGAAAAGATACGAAAGAGGTTGCCGAGATAAAGGCGGCGAAAAGTAAATTGGCAGGTCCTCAAATAGGATTAGGCGGACAGTTTATGGAGTGGAAAGACGAAGTAACGAAAGATATAACTGGAGACGGGCAGCACAGACATGTCAATCATCTGTTTTGGTTGCATCCGGGATCGCAGATTGTTGCCGGAAGAAGCGTACAGGAAGATAAGTATGTGGAGGCAATGAAAAAAACTTTGGAAACAAGAGGTGATGGCGGTACGGGCTGGAGTAAAGCATGGAAGATTAATTTCTGGGCTCGTCTGAGAGACGGTAACCGCGCTCATAAATTATTGAAAGAGGCGCTGACCCTTACATATACAGGTAATCCGGCTAATATCGGAGGAGTTTATCAGAATTTGTTCGATACGCATCCGCCTTTCCAGATAGATGGAAATTTTGGAGCAACTTCGGGTATTGCGGAGATGTTGCTTCAAAGTCAAGGCGGTTATATAGAATTGCTTCCTGCCATACCGGATGATTGGGCGAATGGAACATTCGAGGGGTTAAAAGCGAGAGGAAATTTTGAGATCGATGCCGAATGGAAAAACGGAGTTCTCGTTACGTCCGAACTAACTTCTAATTCAGGCAAAGAATGCGTTATAAAATATCCTGACGCAAAAAATTTGATAGTTAAGTCGAAAAATGGAGATACTGTAGCAAAAAAAGTCATCGATAATGATAAAATATCATTTATTACAACAGCAGGTGCGGTATATGAAATTTGTAGATAAAAAATAAAATATTAAGAGTCTGTTTAAGTTTTGCGATAAAAATATATATTTGATCTTTTTGAGTTTATTCTTTGATTTGTTTCTTGTTGGAGCTGAAAAAATGTTTTTGAAAATAACATAAAGAATGTCTGTGTAAAATTTAGCTATGAAAGATGGAAAAGAGTGGAGATATTTTTATTAGTCGGCATCTTCACTCTTTTTTAGATTTAATGATTGATTATATGTATAAATATTTGATCTGTGTTTTTATATTCTTTTTAGGAAATGCAAAAATGTATGCACAGCGTGTAGCTTGTATAGGAGCGAGTATTACTTATGGCGCTATGATACCGGAAAGAGAGAAGTATGCTTATCCGGCTCAGTTGGGGGCATTGCTTGGTGTAGGGTATGAAGTGTTCAATTACGGGGTAAGCGGTTGCACGATGTTGAAAAAAGGCAATCTGTCTTATTGGAATACAAAGGAGTATCTGCAAGCATTATCTTGTAGTCCGGATGTTGTGTTTATCGATTTGGGAGGAAATGACAGTAAATTGATTAATCGGAAGTATCTGAATGAGTTTGAGGCTGATTGCAGAGCCATGATACGTTCTTTTAGGAATCTGCCTTCGAATCCACGAGTTATATTGTTGACGCCTATTGTTTCGTTCGTGACCGATACAACCGGGATATGGGATACAGTTATTGCAAGGGATATTGTTCCTATGACTAAAAAAGCAGCGAGTAAAGAGGGAGTAGAAATTATTGATATGCATCCTTTATTGGAAGATCGTCCCGATTTATTGAAAGATAAAATACATCCCAATGCTGAGGGTGCGAAAATGATGGCGAATAAAATGTATGATTTATTAATGCAGGAGAAAGAAAAATAATTTGAGTTCTCTATACCGGAAGAAAATAATCACATGAAAAAAAGTATCCGTTGTTTATCCTTTTTTACCTCTTATAAATTGATGCTGATATTATTGGCGTTATATGCCGTATTATTGGCTGCTGCGACATTTATCGAAAGTCGTTACGGATCTTCGGCAGCTCGTGCGGTTGTGTATAACAATGTCCTGTTCTATCTCTTACAACTGCTTTTAATCATAAATTTTGTCGGGATTTCATTGAAAGTACATTTATGGAGGCATCGGAAATATGGGGTTATTATATTTCATTGGGCTTTTGCTGTCGTGTTAGCCGGAGCGTTGATCACCCGCATTTGGGGATATGAAGGGATTATACATATTCGGGAGGGAGAACAAACGTCCCGGATGTTAACACACCAGTGTTACATTTCCGGTGTAGCCGAGAGTAAAGGGCATTCTGTAAATTTTGAATTTCCGGTAGAGATCAACTCATTGTTTACGCAGCCTTTTTCTGAAATAATCAGTTTGGAAGATAAGAAAATCCGTATCAGACTTGATAAAGTAAAATATTCACCGTTGCAAAATGGCGATCATTTATTGGAAATGTCTTTGAGAGTCGGAAATGATGAACGTACGGTCTTTTTGTCGGGGAAAGATTATCAGGTCGGCGAGCCGGAGAATGTAAAAGTCGGAAATGTCGACATATCCATTGCTTATGGTTCTGTTTTCAAGACGTTACCGTTTACGATTCGTCTTCAGGATTTCAGATTGATTCGCTATCCGGGTTCACATAGTCCTTCTTCTTTTGAGAGTGATTTGATCCTTATTTCAGGAGGTACGGTTCGGGAAGAAAAGATATACATGAATAGAGTTGTATATGAACAGAACTATCGTTTGTATCAATCATCTTATGATACCGATGAACAGGGAACTGTTCTTTCGGTAAATAATGATACGTTCGGTACATCTGTAACATATATCGGGTATGCTATGTTGTTATTGGGTATGATTTCGATTTTTGCACATAAGGATTCTCGTTTCAGAATTCTGAACAGGAAATTGACTGTCCTTACCGGAAATAGAAAAACAATTGGTTTGTCTTTTTTGTTGTTTTTCTCTGTTTCTGTATCTGCACAGGAGATTACGATAAGAGATTTGCAGAAGAGTGCACTTCCCATATCTCTTGCCGATCGGTGGGGGCAGTTGCAAATACAGAATCCGTCGGGACGTATAGAGCCTGTCGATACTTATACTGCCTCATTATTGAGAAAAATATATCGTAAAAATTCATTTCACGGATTGACTTCCGAGCAGGTCGTGTTAGGTTTTATTTTCGATGCTGTTTATTGGAATAGTGTACCTGTTATTCGTCAGACGAATTCGGAATTGCACAAGTTGCTTGGGACGACAGGAAGGGAGATCGCTTTTAATGATTTGTTTGAAAATGATGGTACATATAAGCTTGCAAAATTTGTAGAGAATATATATATGAAGCCGGTATCGTCTCGCTCTCGGCTTGAAAAAGATATTTTGAAGTTGGATGAAAAAGTAAATATATTGTATGGCTTGCAACAGGGGAAAATGTTTGCCTTGTTTCCGTGCCCGGGTGGTAAAAACGGTAAATGGGTTTCTGCAGGAGATGATCTTTCCGCTTTTTCTGGGAAAGATTCTTTGTTTGTGTCTAAAATTATGTTGTGGTATAGTGACGAATCGATTCGCTCTTATGCAACCGGTAATTGGGAAACCCCGTCCGATATTGTCGGAATGATAGATGTCTATCAGCAAGCCCGGAGTCAAGTACAGATAATGACACAAAAACGACTGAAAGCCGAATTGTTCTATAATAAAGCGAATCTGTTTTTCGTTTCGGCTGTAGGTTATGTGTTATCCGGAATTTTGTTGTTGACGGCTATATTATATTTTCAGTCTAAGCCTTCTCGTTGGTGTAAATGGACTGTTCGTTTTTGCATCGGTACGATTATTTCATTTTTCTTTTTGCAGACATGCGGAATCGGATTGCGTTGGTATATCTCGGGACAAGCTCCTTGGTCTAATGCTTATGAGTCTATGATTTATATCGGTTGGGCTACACTTTTGGCCGGTTTGCTGTTTGCTCGTCGTTCGAGTTTGGTTTTGGCGCTTGCCGCTTTTTTTGCGGGGGTTATCCTTTTTGTTGCCGATCTGAATTGGATGGACCCGGAAATTACTCCGTTAGTTCCTGTCTTAAAATCCTATTGGCTCATGATTCATGTGGCTGTGATTACGGCAAGTTACGGTTTTTTCGGCATGAGTTTTCTGATCGGGGTGCTGACGATGTTTTTTATTGTGCGGAATAATAAGTCGGCAGAAATAAGAAAACTGCGTATTATTAACGAAATGTCATTGCATATCGGTGTTTGTTTGCTTGTTGCAGGTACGTTTTTGGGAGCGGTTTGGGCAAACGAATCGTGGGGGCGTTATTGGGGCTGGGATCCCAAGGAGACATGGGCTTTAATAACACTTGTCGTGTATGCAATGATTATTCATGCTCGTTTTGTGCCGAAATTGCGTAGCGATTATGCATTCAGCGTGATGTCTGTTTATGGGTTATTGGCGGTATTGATGACCTATTTCGGAGTCAATTATTATCTTACCGGATTGCATGCATACGGAAGCGGCGATGTTCCGCCGGCCGTGGATATTATCGGACTGGTTTATCTGGTAATAACGGTTTTAGCCGTTATTGCTGCGAGAAAGAGAATAGCGGATTCTTTATCAAATTGATTCTCTTTCTTTTTCTTTCTGTATTTTCTCTGCATCCATCTGAGCTTTCGATTTACTCTGGGTTACGACATATACGCCGACAAATACTAATGTGATGGCGATGGCTTTAACGAGAGTAAATGTATCCAGGCCTACTATTATGGCAATTAGTGAAGCTACGATAGGTTGAACGTAATTATACATGCTGATGACGGTAGGTCGTAGAGTCTTTTGAGCAATGGGAATAAACATGTACGATAAAAATGTTGCTGCCAAGACGACAAATGCGATTTCAGAATAAAGAGAAACGGGTAGTTCCTCATACTGTATTGTTGCAATATCATGGTAAGAGAACGGTATATAACACATACTGGCGTACATAAACATCCATTTCATCAAGGTTATCGGTGAGTAACGACTGATAAGGTCTTTGAAAATAACGAAATAGGTGGCGACAGAGGCTTGTGCAAACAGACAGAGCAGATCGCCTGCTATTTTGTTTTCTCCTGAAGATACGTTTGTACTTTGTCCGCTGATTATTAGCATAAGTGCTCCAACGGCACCCAAAAATATACCGGATACTTTTTTGTTGGTAATAGGTTCTTTCAAATAGAAAGCAGCAATGATCATAGTAATAATCGGAGCTGTTGTCGATACGATGGAGGCATCGATGGGAGAGGTCATAGAAAGTCCGAAAATGAATACTCCCTGATTAAATACGATTCCGCATAAGGCGGCAAAAAATAACATGGCCAGATCTTTAGGAGGAACATTTTCTCTTTTCGTGAAGAGGGAGACCAACCAGAATGCCGCAGCAGCTCCTACCATACGAAATGTTGTGAGAGCAAAAGGTGAGATATCTCCACTATTCAAAACTGTTTTGGAAATAGGAGAATTGAGTCCCCAGATGATATTAGCCGTGAGTATTGCTATATGCCCTTTATATTTACTTGCTGACATATCCATATTTTTTTGATCGTGCAAAAGTAGATTTTGTCTTTGATAAATAGTCGGTTTTTGTTATTTCTTAACATTTGAGAATGAATTAAAATACCGAGTCGAGCCTGCATTTTTTATCAGAAAATTTAGGTAAGTTCTAAAAATATAATGGCCTCAGAATTGTTCTGGAGGCCATTATATTTGTTGATTTTATTCTTCTACGGGTTCAAAATCTTCTTTTCCGACACCGCAGACCGGACATACCCAATCATCGGGTAATTTTTCAAAAGGAGTTCCGGGTTCTATTCCACCGTCTGGATCACCTAATTCAGGATCATAGATCCAATCGCATACGACACATCTGTACTTCATACTTTTTGATTTTTGTTATGGTTAGTATAATAAACAAGTAAAGCCTTGAAAAGTTGTTAGGATTTTCCGGTTATTGACCGTTGGTTGATCATTGCCTGAAAATTACTTTTGTATGAATCGGAAATCGGAATGTATTGTTTCCCGAAAACGATCCGATTTCGTTCGATAATCTTGATTTTGTCTGTTTGTACGATAAAAGATCGATGTACACGGATGAAACGATCTGAAGGGAGAACATCTTCCAGCGATTTTAAACTCATTAAAGAGAGAATAGGGTGAGGTTCGTTCTCGACATAGATTTTTACATAGTCCTTGAGGCCTTCCACGTATAAAATTTTATCTAATTCTATTTGTACCAGCTTATAGTCTGTTTTAATGAATATCGATTTTAATTCATCTTTTTTCCGGGTGGTATTATCCGTGAGCTCGTACCATTGACAGGCTTTTTCGCAAGCATTCAGAAAATCAGGATAATCAATCGGCTTTAAAAGATAGTCAAGAGCATTTACCCGATAACTATCTACGGCATATTGTTCGAAAGCTGTGGTGAAAATAATCCGGCATCTGTCTCCGATAATTTTTGAGAATTCGAGACCGTTCAATTCTGGCATTTGTATATCCAGAAAAAGCAGGTCGACCGGTCTTTCCGATAGATCGGCCAATGCGGTAACAGCATTAGTGCAAGAACCTTGCAGGTGTAAAAACGGAGTTTTATCGACATACGATTCTAATAGTCGTATAGCCAGAGGTTCGTCATCGATTATGTAACAGTTCAGTATCATTCTTCTTCGGTATGGGTGAATAATATCAATGCAGAAATGTATTTGTCATCTGTCTGTTCAATATTCAGAAGATAACGTCCCGGATAGAGTAGTTCCAATCTTTTACGCAAATTGTCGAGTCCTATTCCCGAACCGCTCTTGTCGGTTTCGTTTTTGGGAAAGTAACTGTTCTCGATCGTACAGATGATGCGTTGGTCGCTGTATTCGCTTATGTCGATATGTATAAAAGATGGTTGGGAGTTGCTGACTCCGTGTTTGAAAGCATTCTCGATCAGGGAGATAAACAAAAGAGGTGCGATCAACGTTCCCGAACTTGCCGATTGGGGCAAAGAAATTTTTATTTCAGTATTGTCGGTCAGTCTCAAACGCATCAATTCTACGTAATTACGCACAAATTCCATTTCTTTTTGAAGCGGTACGAATTCGGGGCTGTTGTCATATAATACGTAACGGAGTAATTTACTCAAATCCATAATCGCTTGTTGAGCTTTTTCCGGAGATAAAGCGATCAGAGAATAAATATTATTCAGTGTATTAAATAAGAAATGAGGATTGAGCTGATTCCTTAAGTTTTTTAATTCTGCTTCAGTGCGGCTTTTTTCGAGTTCTCTGATTTCATTTTCGGATTGTATCCAGCGGTTGGTCATTTTTATGGCGACACTCATTCCGGTTGCTAAAATTAACGGTACTATGTCCCGGGTGAGGAAAAATAATATACCGTCAAATTTTCTTACCTGAAAGTGTTTAGGAGGATTTGGAGGCATTGCTCCCGGAATATGCAGTTCGTGCCAGAAGTGCAGGCATAAGGTTACGAATGCAATGAGTACGATATTTGAAAGCAGATATTCCCGTGTTTGTTTTCTGAATAAAAATTTATCGATCAGATAGCAATAGTTGAAATAAAAAATGATCATCAATGATACCGGTGCGGAGATAAATCGCAGATAACGATCTATGTAATCGGCGGTCGAGTTCCTTTCGAAAAAAAATAAAGGAATCCCGAATACGATACCCCATCCGAGAAGGTGTATGATTAATTGCAAAGATTTTTTTTTAGGTGTGTCCGGCATCATTTTATGATTATATTACAAATATAAGAAATTATTTGATTTTATTCGTATCGTATAGCATCTATCGGATCGAGGTTAGATGCTTTTTGCGCCGGATACCATCCGAAAAATACTCCGGTTATAGTACATACGGCAAAAGAAAGCAGTACACTCCAACCCTGTATGTATATAGGCCAGTGTGCAATATTTTTTACGGCAAAAGATGCTCCTATACCGATCAATATTCCGATAATACCTCCTGTAATACTGATTAGGATAGCTTCGATCAGAAACTGGCTTAAAATATCGATGCCTCTTGCTCCGACACTCATACGCAAACCTATTTCACGTGTACGTTCGGTAACCGATACATACATGATGTTCATAATTCCTATACCGCCTACAACTAAAGATATTCCGGCGATACATGCAAGAAGTGTCGTCATCAAATCGGTAGTAGTGTTCAGCATTGTGCTCAATTCCTGTTGAGACCGGATAGTAAAGTCGTCGTCATCGGACTCTTTCAGTTTATGATTTTTTCTTAAAATCGCAGTAATTTCTTCTGTTGCATTATCGGTCATGTCTTCTGTGAGGGCAGAAGCGAAGATTCCTTGCAAATAAGTAACCGCGAGTAATCTTTTCATGACAGTCGTATAAGGAGCGAGGACAACATCGTCTTGGTCCATCCCCATACTGTTATATCCTTTGGATTTCAAAACACCGACTACTCTGAACGGAATTTTGTTAAAGCGGATTACTTTCCCGATAGGATCGCTTCCGTCGGGGAATAGGTTATCGACTATTGTTTTACCGATTACGCAGACTTTGGCGGAGCTTTGTATGTCTGCATTTGTGAACATCGTTCCGTTTTCTATGGAGAGTTGTCGTATTTCGAGATATTCAGGACTGACTCCGGTTACAGATGATGGATAATTGTTTGCTCCGTTTATCAATTGACCGGAAGATGATACGTTCGGACTGACAGCCGACAAAAAATTTGTTTCATCTTGTAAGGATTTGAAGTCATCCAGTTTCAGAGTCTGCATGGCTGAGGGATCTTGACGGACACCACCCCGCATTTCTGCACCGGGATGTATCATGATCATGTTAGACCCCATTTCTGCGATCTGAGTTTGAATACTTTTTTTTGACCCTTGTCCTATGGCGAGCATCGTGATAACCGATGCAACACCGATAATGATTCCCAGCATGGTAAGAAAAGCCCGCAGTTTGTTGTTTGCGAGCGCACGCAAGGCTATTTTTAATAGATTGGTTCCGTTCATTGTCTTTACGTTTTATTCGTCATCTTCGGGTTTAGGCATAGCTGCTAATGCTTCTGCTGCCGACATGATATTTTCATTTATAGAGTCTTCTATGACTTTACCGTCTCGTAATCGGATATTTCGGCTACTGTATTGTATTAAATCCGGATTGTGAGTAACGAAAATAATCGTACGTCCTTCGGCATGTAGTTGCTGGAAGAGTACGAGAATCTCGAAAGATGTTCTCGAGTCGAGATTTCCGGTTGCTTCATCAGCAAGAATTACGGCCGGATTATTTACCAATGCACGTGCGATAGCCACACGCTGCATTTGGCCTCCGGACATCTGGTTCGATTTGTGTTCCAGACGGTTTCCCAATCCTACGTCTTGTAAAGCTTTTATCGCTCTTTTTTTTCTTTCTGCACTACTGATATCGGGATTATACATCAGCGGGAGCTCTACATTCTCTACGGCTGTTGTTTTGGGTAAAAGATTGTAATTCTGGAATACAAAGCCGATTTTTCTGTTTCTTAATATTGCACGTGCCGATTTGCTCATCGTTCGCACGGATATTCCGTCCAGAAAATATTCACCGCTTGTCGGGGTATCGAGACAACCTAATGTATTGAGCAGAGTTGATTTACCAGATCCGGATGTTCCCATAATCGTCACGAATTCACCTTCATAAATCGTAAACGATATGCCCCGAAGAGCGTGGACGATTTCATCCCCGACTTGGAAATTTCTTCTTATATTTTGTAATTCGATTACTTTTTTCATAATAAATAGTTATCGTTCCTTTTATTGTCGGTGAATTATTTTTTATCTTTTTTATTTCTTCCCGGAGGACCTGGCATGAACGGATTTTGTTCTTTAGATTCTCCTGTAGAAATTTCAGGATTGGCTTGTTGTCCTATCGTTGCTTCCGTGACGATTTTCATTCCTTCCGTAACACCGTCGAGAATCTCTGTGTATATGTCATTCGTAATGCCGACCTTTACAGGGTGAGCGGTAAAGGTGTTTCCTTCGAGTGTCCATATTTTATGTTCTGCCTCACAATCGATGATTTTATTGTCTGGATTGACCAACGGGGCTTCCGGCGTAAATCGAAGCGCTTTTGCCGGGACACTGAGTACATCTTTTTTATCAAGGATATAGATTGTTACGTTTGCTGTTAATCTCGGTTTCAGTTTGTATTCCGGATTTTGGGCTGAGATAACTACTTCATAAGTAACGACGGTCGATGTAGAAGAGCTGCTGCTACTGCTTGAGCTGCTCTCATCACCCAAGCGTATTTGCGTAACTTTTCCTTCAAATGTATCATTAGGATATGCATCTACCGTAAAACTTACTCGTTGACCTTCTTCAACACCGCCTATATCTGCCTCATCGACATCTGCAACTACCTGCATTTGGGTCAGGTCTGCAGCGATCGTGAAGAGGGTCGGAGTTTCGAATCCGGCGGCTACGGTCTGACCTTCTTCAACATCACGGCTTATTACGACACCGTCGATAGGCGATGTGATGGTTGCATAGGCAAGATTCCTTTTTGCTTTTGCCAGCTCTGCTTTTTGGCTTTGATAAGTACTTTTTGCTTTTTCATAATTATAGACAGCCTCTTCATATTCGGTATCACTGATCAGATTTTTGTCATACAAAGTTTTGCTCCTGACATATTTTTTCTGCTGATATTCATATTCAGCTTTGCTTCCGTCATAATCAGCCTGCTTAGAGTCGAGTTCACTTTGTAAAGTAACTTTGTCCATTTCGGCGATTAGTTGCCCTTTGGTCACAGTCGAGTTATAATCTGCATATAATTTATCGATGATTCCGGATACCTGAGTACCCACTTCTACCTTGGTAACGGGTTCGATACTCCCTGTTGCCGTTACCGAGTTCGATATGTCTCGTTTTGTTACGATCGCCGTGTCAAATATTATTTCGTTCTTTTTAGACGAGCTGCTTAACATCCATATAACTATTCCTATGATTACTATTATTATGGCAATAAGTACTGCTTTCTTTTTCGTTATTTTCATTGTATATAACTATTTAATTTTTTATTCATTTTATTTATAGGGTTATTTCTTTGCCTTGGTAGAATCTTAACAATTGTGCATTTAGAATAGCCATATATTTGGCTTGTAACATTTCTTGCTGAGCTGAAAGAAAATTATTTTTTTCAGTGAGCAATTCTACCGTATTTTTCATTCCTAAATTGAATTGTTCTTGTGCCAGATTGTAACTGGTCTTTGATGCTCTTACTTGTTCTATGGCGGCTGCATATTGGGCTTGAGAAGAAGTTGCATTCAAGTAAATATCTTCTATTGTTTTTTGAAGTTCTTTTTGAGCGTTAAGGTATTCCAATTCAGCTTCAGAAATTTGCAGTTTAGCTTTTTCTACTGCCGATTTGTTTTCTCTGTTACTGAAGATCGGTACGCTTAGGGTGAGCCCGATACTTTCGTTCAATTTATTTTTCATTTGTTGCCCGAAATTCGAATCACTGCCTGAAATATGACCTGTACCGACACTTGCTGACAAATCTAAGGTGGGATAGTATCCGGCTTTGGCATTTTTATGTTCCAGTTTGGCTATGTCGATTCCGAGTTTTCCGCTTTGTATGCTGGGAATAAAATTTAAAGCCGATTGGTAAACTTCCTCTTTTCCGGGTAATGGTGTCAAGACGTCATGTGCTTCGAGATTCGGAGTAGAAATACTCAGAGTTTCTGTCATATCCATTTCCAGGAGTTGTTTTAACGTCTGTATGTTGCTTTCCAGAGTCGTTTGTGAAAGTACGAGTTGGTATTTATCCGAGCTGTATTGTGATTCTAATTGGGCATAGTCGCTTTGAGAAATAGATCCAGCTTCCAACAGAGCTTTTCCTCGCTCACATTGTAGTTTTGAAAGAGCTACGGTCTCTTCGTTGATTTTTACAGACTCTTGTGCATATAGTATTTGTAAAAAACTTTCGGTAATAGAAGTCTCGATATTGTCGATTTCTTCTTCTACCGAGTATTGTTGTACTTGTTCTTGTAGTTTGGAAGATTTGACATTATTTCGCAATTTCCCTCCATTATACAAGGTCATCGATGATCGAAGAGAATAGTTTCCGGTATATGAGTTTTTGCTGCTGCCTTTACTCCCGGTAATTACGTAATTATCTAAACTGTTGCCTTCGGGAAAAGGTGTATTTATATACTGTTGAGTTGACCCGAATGAGAGAGACGGGAACAGTTTGGCTCGGGCGGATTTACTATCTACCTGGCTGCTTTCTAATGCGATTTTACTTTTTTTGAGTTGAATGTTTTGTGTCAGTGCATAGTCTATGCAGTTTTTTAATGTCCACTCTTGAGGTTTTTCCTGAGCAGATAATAACCGTAATCCTCCTGTACAGAAACAAAACACGAAAATTCCGATACGATAATAATTCATAAGTCTTTCTTTTTGTGTTTATACAAAGTTAAATATGGCTCTTTTCTCAGCCAATCGAAATATAGAAAGGGTAGCTTTTCACCGACAAATCTTCTTTTTTTACAGATAAAGCAAAAAATTGAAGTAAATAGGTTTAACTTTATCGATAAATAGGCATCCAATAGATAGAATTAATTAAAAATTTAGATTTTGTTTTATGGTTGGAGATACAGAGCAAGATATAATAATGAAGTTGCGTGACCCGAAAATGTGTAATGCAGGGTTTGAACAACTGGTCTTGATGTATCGTGAATCTCTGTATTGGCACATACGGCGTTTGGTTGTATCGAATGAGGATGCGGAGGATATTTTGCAGGAATCATTGATAAAGGCATACCGGTCTTTAGATGAATTTAGAGGTGAAAGTCGTTTATTTACTTGGCTCTATCGGATTGCGACAAATGAAAGTTTGCAATTTTTACGCCGTAAGAAGTTATCTTTTACACCGTATGAAGAGGTCAGTGATATGCTGATACGAACGCTTTATGCCGAAAATAATACAGATGCAGATGAATTATTATTGAGATTTCAAGAGGCGATTTTGCGTTTGCCTGAAAAACAACGGGTTGTTTTTAATTTGAGATATTATGATGAACTGAGCTATGAAGAGATAAGTCGTATTACAGGACAATCGGTGGCAACATTGAAAACCGGCTACCATTACGCTGTGGAAAAAGTAAAAAAATATATGGTAAATAGTCAGATATGAAAGATAAAGATTTTGATTTTGATCGGGTTGGTAAGCGTTTACCTTATCGGGTAGATGAAGAGGCTTTACAGAGAGTTACTCGTAATGTCCTCGAGACTTGCAGACAAGAAAAAATTTCTCGAAAGTCAGGTGTTCGCAGGAACTATTTCTTCTACATGTTGGGGAGTGTTGCTGCAATTTTATTATTGTTGGTTTACATAGGAGTCGGACATAAGAAAGAAGTTCAGGATCGATTAAAGATGGCAGAAGTTTCTGCTGGTGATTCGTTGAGAGAATTTTATTCTGTTTCAGACCAGAATGCCGGGAGTATTTTTAATGATGCTTTTCAAAGAGACTCGAGCTTGGAGATTGCGTTGTGGGAAGAAACCTTAGCGGAAGATTTTAAATATTCGCAAACAGGAAAGGATATGCCGATGGATGAGTTGATCGATGAATTAAGCGATGAAGATTTGATGTTCCTTACGGAGATTACAGGTGGGACGATTGTCGATCAATGGTATAATTAATTTATTAGTTGAGATTAAATATGATAGTTATGAATAGAATATTAATGTTATTGTTTATGTGTATGCCGGTCATGTTATGGGCACAGAGACTTCCTGTTCATGAAAAACAAAAAGAGTTGCAAGAGAGAATGGTTGAAGTTTCTTTATCGGAAATACAGGAACGTTTGAGTCTTACAGAAATGCAGATATCGCAACTTCGTCCTGTATATAAGCAGTATCAAAAAAAGGTTGCCCGTTTGAATATGCAGAATCATAAATTGTTTAATCGAATGAATGCCGATACGTTGTCTGACGAACAAGCTAAGACGGTACTTCGGGAATATCTTGACAGGGAGCGTAAATTGTATGCCTTAAACAAGCAGTATATGGACAATTTATTGGAAATTTTGTCTCCTCAACAAGTTATAAAATTGTATCAATCCGATTCGGATATTAAAAGAAAAATAAGAATGGAATATTTACGTCGGACAGGCAAACCGAAAAGATGAATCATTGCTAAGTTTTAGAAATGAAAAGTGGTGTGACTAAAAATGAAGCCCGGAATTTTCCGGGCTTCATTTTTTATTTAGCAAAACAATAAAATCAATAGTTGGGCGGTAAGTACCCGCAAGAACATCGTTAGAGGATATACTGTTGAATAAGCGACTGCGGGAGCATCTGTCGAAGTGGTTTTATTGGCATAAGCCAATGCTGGCGGATCGGTATTGCTCCCTGCGATTAACCCGATAAGTGTAAAATAGTTGATTTTATAATAACCTCGAGCGATAGAACCTATAATCAAAAGCGGTATAATCGTTATCAGGAATCCCCATAATACCCAAAGTAATCCGTCTCCGCTGAATACGGTTTCTGCAAATGTGCCTCCTGCCGTAATTCCGACACTTGCCAAGAATAAGCAAATCCCTATTTCCCGAAGCATTAAACTGGCACTGGTGGAAGTATAAGTTACCAATTTCATTTTGTATCCGAAACGTCCTATTAATATGGCAACTACTAAAGGTCCTCCTGCCAATCCCAATTTCATGGATGACGACATTCCCGGAATCGCCAATGGAATACTTCCTAAAATAATACCTAAGAATATCCCGACAAAAAGGGTAATCATATTTGGTTCGTTAAGACGTTTCATCGAGTTTCCGAGTCTTTCTGCCAGACGGTTTATATCCTCCAGTTTTCCTACAACAGTCAGACGGTCTCCCATTTGCAAAGTCAGGTTCGGGTTGGCAAGCAGATCGACACCTGCACGATTGACGCGGGTGGCATTTAATCGGTATCCCATCGGTAGCCGAAGAGATCCTATCGTTCTTCCGTTAAACTCCGATTTTGTTACAAGAATGCGGCGCGATACCACAGGAGCATGGATGGCTTCCCAATCCATCTCTACCGTGCTGCCGATAAAAGCTTTTAACGCATCTTCGTCTTGAATCGACAGAACAATCAGCAGTAAGTCGCCTTGCTCTATAATGGTAGAAGACTGGGGAATGATAACTTCATTATTACTCTTTTTTATTCGAGAAATGACAAAGTTGCGGTCGATGAGTTTCATTAGTTCATCCAAAGGTTTCCCGAAAATCAGTTGGTTTTCTACTTTATAGGTAACAAGATGCGGCTTGAGTACACTGGCTGCAGTTTCTTCTTCTATTTGACGGCTTTCTTTATCCAATTTTACTTTAAATATAGCTCGTATAATAAGCATTGAGAGGATAATACCTAAAACTCCTAAAGGATAAGCTGCTGCATAACCGGAAGCAATTTCGGGCACTACGTCGAGTTTCCCGTCGAAATGCAATTGGGCTAAAGTTTGCTGTGCTGCACCTAATCCCGGAGTATTTGTTACAGCTCCGGATAAAATACCGACCATTATAGGCATTTCGACTCTACCGTTGGCTAAAAAATAGATGGTACAAGCTACGGCGACGTTGAGCAATACGATTCCCGTTGCAAGTAAGTTCAGGGTCATTCCGCCTTTTTTAAAGGAAGAAAAGAATCCCGGGCCTACCTGTAACCCGATAGAATAAACAAAAAGGATAAGCCCGAATTCTTGCATAAAGTGCATGATATTGGCTTCTCCTACAAATCCGAAATGTCCGGCCAATAACCCCACAAAAAGCACAAATGTCACTCCTAAGGATATGCCGAAGATTTTCATTTTCCCTAAATATACCCCTGCAGCGATCACAAAGGCATATAATAATACCGTATGTGCAACCGATGAAGGAGTAAATAGCAGATTTTCAATCCAAGTCATGATTAATATAAAGTGTATAAATTAAATATGTAAAAGTTCAAAAATTGTTTTTTAATATTGCTTCGTATCTTAATTGTTTGTCTGTTTTTCATCTTTATGAAACGGAAAAATAGCTTTTTCTCTAAAAATAAAATAATCCGTTACTTAAGAGGCTGCAAAGGTAAGGATATTTAATCAATGCGACAAAAAATAAACGATTTATTATCATTAAATTTGTTTTCGGTTTGGAACAGTGTCAAGAGGATATTCTAAAGAAAATTAATGTATTGTCGGAGTTTCGGAATAACATCTTTTAGATTCGGAATTATTTGTATTTTTGTAAGGCGATATGCTAACGTGTTATTCAAAATATGAGATTACAACTGATAGCTTTCTTTGCATTAGTTTGCATTAATTTTGCAATAGACTTTTATATCTATTTCCGGATTATACGGAAAACCTGCCGGTATGTGTGGCTGTGTATATCTTATTGGGGAATTAATTGTTTGTTGTTGGCTGCGTTTTTGTTTGCTTATGCTCTTATGAAGAACCATCAAGATGTCGATAACCGTATGGTATTCATATGGTTTATGTTTATCTACTTTTTGGTTTATGCTCCTAAGATTACTTATTTTTTACTTTCTGTATGGGATTATGTGTCTTGCCTGTTTAGGAAAAAGATGCTCCGTGTATTCCATTATGCAGGAATTGTAGGAGCTTTGTTTGTTTTCGGATCTATGGCTTATGGGGCGTTTATCAATCGGGAGCGTTTGGTTATTCGAGAGCTTTCTGTAGAGTCATCCCGATTACCGGAAGGATTTAATGATTATAAAATCGTACAAATTTCCGATATTCATTTAGAAAGTTTTGGATCAGATACAATATTCATATCCGAGATGGTACGGCAAGTTAATAAATTAGAGCCCGATTTGATTGTTTTTACCGGCGATTTGGTCACGTTGCGCAGTGCCGAATTAGAACCGTTTTTGCATGTGCTTTCCGGTTTGAAAGCAAAGAACGGAGTATATTCGATTCTTGGTAACCATGATTACGGGGATTATGTACCATGGAAAAATGTATCGGAAAAATTAGAAGATCGGAAACTCCTCAGAATAAAAGAAAAAGAGATGGGGTGGCGAATGCTGAATAATGAGTCGGTGTATTTGTATAGTGGTAATGATTCTGTAGCCCTGATCGGAGTTGAAAATTGGGGAGAACCTCCTTTCCCGAAATACGGAAATTTGAGGGCTGCTTATCCGGATTTGAATGATGACTGTTTTAAGATTTTATTAACCCATAACCCGATGCATTGGGATGAAGAAGTTATATCGGGTACAAATATAGATTTGTCTTTTTCGGGACATACTCATGCTATGCAAATTAAGTTACAGTTGGGAGATTGGCGTTACTCTCCGGCAGAGATACGTTATCCTCGTTGGAGCGGACTTTATAGGGAGGGGAATCAGTATTTATATGTAAACGAAGGTATAGGTTGTGTGTTTATGCCGATGCGGGTAGGAGCAACGCCTGAGATAACAGTAATTCGACTTAAATGTATATCGTAAAAGTTATAATTTGCGTTTTCTTTTTAATAACAGGTTTTTCTTGTGGAAAAGCACCGTCCGATTCGCCTGTAATTCGTATGGCACTGTTGAAAGGGCCTTCGGCAATAGCATTTTCAAATTTGTTAGACTCTGTTTATTGTATTCAGGGAAAGCGGTTCGAAATTGTTTTGTATGATAATCCGATGAAAGTACAGGCGTTAATGATACAAAAAAAAGTAGATGTGGCGGTCTTGCCGCTTTCTTCTGCTGTAAATTTGTATAATAAAAATACGGGTTATTCTCTTTTGGCTTGTCCGGTTTGGGGAAATTTGTTTTGGATCTCGTCCGGAAGTAGGACCGATAAATCGCCGTTTCCCATATTTTTATTTGGACAAGGTACAACTTCTGACGTATTGCTGAAATATTTACAAAGTGTTTCTGCTTTACAGGATGTCTATCCCGATTATACCTATTCTACACCTCAAGATCTGTTTAGAGCCTTGATGAGTCGTCAGATATCGGATGCTATATTGCCGGAACCATTTGTATCTTTGGCATTACAAAAAGATTCATCATTATTTGTTTGTTGTGATTTGGCAAAAAAATTCAGTCCGAATGGTTTTGCACAAACGGCAGTGGTTGTTAGCTCGGAAATAAAGCAAGACATACATTTATTAAATTCTGTCGATTCTTTATTGTCTCTCTCAGTGAGGAAAAGTACACCTGAGAATCCGGAAACGGAAAGTCGGCTGATACACTACAAAATACTACCCGGTAAAATTGATTTGGCAACAGTATATGACCGTTGTCGCATCGAATACAGGTCACGATCTTCGGTCAGAAATTCAGTAGATAGTTTGTTGCAGGTTATTTTCAAGTATTATCCGAAATCCATAGGAGGCAAGTTCCCGGATGATAGATTCTATATATCTGATAATTCGATATGATTTTATGAAAAAGCGAAAAAAATATATTCTTATTGCCGCTTCATGGTTTACCGTATTGCTATGTTGGCAGTTTTTTTCGCTATATATCGGGAATAAAGATATTTTTCCCTCGGCTTTTCAGCTTATTACAGCAGTATTTTATTTGTTTTCGGAAGCCTCTTTTTTGTCTGCCGTATCATCAACTTTGTTGCGAGGAATATGCGGGATGTTGCTTTCCCTTTGTCTGGCTGCGATATTGGCATGGCGCGCTTCCCGATCGGATGCGTTTCGCACCTATATCCATCCTTTTTTGACCTTACTTCGTTCCGTTCCGATTATTTCATTTTTGTTTTTATTTTTGATTTGGTTTTCTCCGGAATACATTCCTTTGGTAATGGCGTTGATAACTATAGTTCCGGTATTGACCGAGAATTTAATAGCCGGTTTTCGGAATATCGATCACTCCTTGCTGGAAATGTCCTATATGTATGCTTTTTCGGTAAAGCAAAAGATAAAACATATTATTTATCCGGCAGTATCGCCTTATCTTTTCAGCGGATTGATCTCTACGGCAGGATTAGGATGGAAAGCTATTATTATGGGAGAAGCTTTGGCCCAACCCGTTACGGGTATCGGTGTTATGATTCGTGAAGCTCACGGCTTTATAGAAGTTCCCCGTTTGCTGGCATGGACGTTAATTGCCGTAGTCATATCATACGGTTTTGAATTGTTATTGAAAAGGGCTGAAAAATATAATTTCCCGGTTTCTTTCGCCTCAAAGGATTATGCGGAAAAAATAATGGAGAATTTTCCCGATATTCTTAATATAGAGGGGATTCGAAAGAGATACGGACATAAAATCTTATTATCGGAATTACGGTTGTCTGTTTCGAGGGGGAAAATTACTTGTTTGATGGCTTCTTCCGGATATGGGAAAACGACTTTGTTGCGTCTGTTGTCGGGACTGGATCATGCCGAAGCGGGAGATGTTCCTTTAAAAAAAGATTGCAAAGTGGCTTTCCTTTTTCAAGAATATAGACTTTTGCCCCATCTGACAGTATGTGAAAATATTGCACTTTCCCGTGCCTCTTGTATGCGGAAGGAGACGGTTCGTAAAGAAATAACCGAGATTTTGGAACAACTGGATATGCGAAATTGCATAGATCGTTTTCCTGAAACGTTGAGTGGGGGAGAATGTCAACGTGTCGTATTGGCGCGAATGATGTTTTTCCCTGCATCTTTATATTTGCTTGATGAACCGTTTAAAGGGCTCGATTTTGATCTGAAGCAAAAAGTTATGGACTATTTGCGGAAATGGCAGGTCCGGTACGGAAAGACTATCTTGTATGTTACACATCAAGATGATGAGACGAGAATAGCTGATAAGATTGTAAGAATTCAGTAAATTTATTATTTGAGAATGAATAAAATATTTCCACAGTTGATTTCAAAGGCTTTGAACATCAAGGCCGATCAGATTTCGAATACGATATCTTTACTTGAAGACGGAGCTACGATTCCGTTTATAAGCCGCTATCGGAAAGAGATGACCGGAGCGTTAGATGAGGTGCAGATTGCCGATATAAAAAACCGATATGATAAATTATGTGAGATAGAAAAACGGAAACAGACAATCCTCTCAACGATCGAGGAACAAGGAAAATTGTCTTCGGAATTGAAAAATCGTATAGAGTCTTCTTGGGATATGACGGAGTTGGAAGACATCTATTTGCCATACAAACCGAGACGTCGCACTCGTGCGGAAATAGCCCGAGAGAAGGGTTTAGAACCTTTGGCTAAATGGCTGATGATTCAGCAGCCCGGTGATCCGGGATATAAAGCTTCAGCTTTTATAAAAGGTGAAGTTAAAGATGGCGAAGATGCGTTGAAAGGTGCTTGTGATATTATTGCCGAATGGATTTCTGAAAATGAAAGAGCAAGAAATACCGTACGGGGATTATTCCGGAGAGAAGCTGTAATATCGTCTCGTGTAGTAAAAACGAAAATTGAAGAAGCTGCGAAATATAGAGATTATTTCGAGTGGTCTGAGCCGTTGTATCGTTGTTCTTCTCATCGTTTGTTAGCAATGCGTAGAGGAGAAGCCGAAGGTTTTTTAAAAGTTTCTATATCACCGGAAGATGAACTTTGTATAGATCGTCTTGAGGGCCAGTTTATAAAAAATGCTACGGCTGCGGCTGCAATCGTATCCGATGCGGTACGTGACGGATATAAACGTTTATTGAAACCTTCGATAGAGACTGAGTTTGCTGCATCATCTAAAGAAAAGGCCGATGATGAGGCTATTCGTGTTTTTTCTGAAAACTTGAAACAACTATTGTTAGCTCCTCCTTTAGGGCAGAAACGAGTGTTGGGAATCGATCCGGGATTTCGTACCGGATGTAAAGTCGTCTGCCTGGATGCCCAGGGAAATTTGTTACATAATGAGACGATATTTCCGCATCCTCCTCGTCAGGATGTTTCCGGTTCGGCTCGGAAGATAACGCATTTAGTAGAAGTATATGACATTCAGGCAATAGCGATCGGTAATGGTACGGCAAGTCGGGAAACAGAAAATTTTATTACCAATTTGCGTTATGATAGAAAAGTCCAGGTATTTGTCGTCAGTGAGAACGGAGCATCCGTTTATTCTGCTTCGAAAGTTGCCAGAGAAGAATTTCCCGAGTATGATGTAACAGTAAGAGGAGCTGTATCTATCGGTCGGCGTTTGATGGATCCGCTTGCGGAATTGGTGAAAATAGATCCGAAATCTATCGGAGTAGGACAATATCAGCATGATGTTGATCAGAGTAAGCTTAAGAAATCGTTGGATCAAACTGTCGAGAATTGTGTTAATTCTGTCGGTGTGGATATTAATACGGCAAGTAAGCATCTATTGGTATATATTTCAGGATTAGGACCTCAGTTGGCTCAAAATATCATAGATTACCGTAAGGAAAACGGACCGTTTCACTCCCGAAAAGAATTGCTGAAAGTTCCTCGTATGGGAGAAAAGGCTTTTGAACAAGCTGCCGGCTTTTTGAGAATTGCTTCGTCGGAAAATCCTTTGGACAATTCGGCAGTGCATCCCGAACGTTATGCTTTGGTAGAAAAAATGGCATTTGATTTAGGCTGTACCGTCAAAGAACTGATAGCTGATAAAGAACTTCGTAAACGGTTGGTGCTGGAGAATTATCTTTCTGAAGAAGTCGGGATGCCGACTTTGAAAGATATTTTAGAAGAACTCGATAAACCGGGTAGAGACCCTCGACAAACTATTAAAGTGTTCGAGTTCGATGCTTCGGTGAAAACGATAGATGATCTCAAGGAAGGAATGCTACTTCCGGGAATTGTGACGAATATTACGAATTTCGGATGTTTTGTAGATATCGGTATTAAAGAAAACGGGTTGGTGCATATTTCGCAATTGGCAGACAGATATGTATCTGATCCAACAGAGATAGTATCTATACATCAGCAGATTATGGTAAAAGTGATGAGTGTGGATAAAGAGCGGAAAAGAGTGCAGTTATCAATGAAAGATATATAATTAGTACGATGAACAGGGCAATTGTTTGTTTGGGATCGAATGTTCCCGGAGGAAAATTATTAGTGAAAAAAAGTTGTGTGGAGATTCGGGGATTAGTCTCGTCTGCGAAATTCTCTTCTTGTTATGAAACCGTTCCGGTGAGCAGTATTCCTCAGCCGAATTATCACAATTGTGTAGGCGTTTTGGAAACGGAATTGGAATTTGAAGATTTATTTCGTATTTTTAAGGAAATGGAAAAGGCTGCCGGACGTACTCCGGGCGGTAAAAAGGTAGGAATTGTTCCTTTAGATATAGATATAGCTATGTGGAACGATGAAATTAAAAAACCGAGAGATATGATGCAGGATTATATGCAGATCGGTCTGATGGAATTGAATGACCCGTCTTGCCGTCTTGTAAAGTAAGGGCCTGTTTATAAACAATATCTTTCGTCAATGTGTTTGATGTTCAGATTTTAATTTATTAATGTGAGGAGGTAAAATGAAAGTTATAGAAGATGTCTTATTGAAACGGACTTCGGTTCGGCGTTATGAACGGGAAAAAATAGAACCGGAAAAGCTTGATTTGATTTATCGGGCGATAGCGAGTACTCCGACCAGTTACAACGGTCAGCAATATTCGGTTATTGCGGTAGAAGATCAGGAGAAAAAAGAACTGTTATATGAAATCATCGGTCAAAAGCAGATAAAGACGTCTGCCGTATTCTTGGTTTTTTGTGTCGATTTTAATAAAGTATCTTTATTGGCAAAGGCCAAGGAGCTCGATTTTCCCCGGATTCAGGATAAAATGGACGGAGTAATGATCGGATTGATCGATGCGGCTTTAGCAATGCAGAATGCCGTGGTTGCAGCACAGTCTTTGGGCCTGGGAAGCTGTTGTATCGGGTATGCCCGAACAGCCGATCCAGCCCGCGTCGCAGAAGTTTTACAGCTTCCGAAGGGGGTGTTTGTCGCTTGCGGACTCTCTATCGGTTATCCTCGGGAGATTCCCGATCTGAAACCGAAACAGCCTTTATCGGTTTTGATACATAAAAACCATTATCGAACCGATGACATGACGGAGGAATTATTAACCTACGATCGTTTAATTTGTGAATATAATGGTTGTAGAGCGGGAGCGAAAACTGATAATGACTGGTGCGCTCACATGCTTGATTATTATCGGGAAGCATTGAAATATGATATGGAAGGTTATTTAAAAGCACAAGGTTTTAACTTAGAATATAAATAGTTTTTCTGAATCTGTATAATAAGTCGAGTCGTATGAAAATTATTTTTATTTTTTTCAAGACAGGATGAAAATTCCAGAATCTTTTCAGAATTGTGTCTAATCTTTGTATCAAGAAATAAAAATAATCAGTAGTAACCTTTAAAATTTCAGATTATGAAAAAGTTGATCTTTTTATTCGTATGTGTATTTTCTATTCAAGTGGCATTGGCTGATAATGATAAGCCGATTAATTTTACTCAGTTGCCTCAAGCGGCACAAAAATTTGTAAAACAACATTTCCCGAAAGCTAAAATTGCTTTTGTGAAAATGGATGCCGAGTTGTTCGATAAGTCTTATAATGTGGTTTTTAATAACGGGGACAAACTTGAATTCGATAAGAAAGGCGAATGGACGGAAGTGAACTGTAAGTCGACTGTTGTACCGGCTAAAGTTATTCCGACCCCTATAAAAAAATACGTAGAAACGAACTATCCCGAAGCGAAGGTGCTTAGTATCGAGAGAGACCGTTACGATTATGAAGTAAAGTTGTCCAATTTCTGGGAAATTAAATTCGATATGAATTTCAATGTGATCGATATGGATAATGACCGGGATTAAGAATCTGTCTGGATTTTCCGACAAAAAATATTATCAGGTTATTTATAGAATAATGCAGCTACTCATGAGGGTGGCTGTTTTTTTATTGATGTTGAAAATCGTATCTTTGCAATATGGAAGATACGTATAAAACGATAGCCCGAATTTCTGAGGGGTTGTATAAGGAAAAAATGAGTAAGTTCATCTCCTTTGCAGTCCCGGTTTCTACATTAGATGAAGTTAAGGAAAATCTCGAAATATATCAGAAGAAATATTATGATGCCCGACATGTTTGTTGGGCCTACATGCTGGGACATCAACGTGTGAATTTTCGTTCGAATGATAACGGAGAACCTTCGGGAACGGCCGGGAAACCTATACTTGGACAAATCAATTCGTTCGGACTGACGAATATATTGATTGTCGTAATTCGTTATTTCGGAGGAATAAAGTTGGGAACGAGCGGATTGATCGTCGCTTATCGTGAAGCAGCAGCTGAAGCGATCCGGGCAAATGAAATAATCGAATGTCTTGTTGAAGATGATATACGTGTTACGTTTGAATATCCTTTTTTGAATGATGTGATGCGAATTGTAAAAGAAGATAATGTTACTATAATTTCTCAATATTTTAATTTGGATTGTGATATGACCCTTCGTGTGCGTCGATCGGCTGTCGATTATCTCCGTTCACGGCTTGCTAAAGTGGAGAGCCTTCGTTTTTTAGAAGAATAGAGAGCCTGTTTTCCTATATAAATAATGAAAAAAATCAAGGCGAGAGTAGAAATTAGAATACCATCTTTCATTCCGGGAGGAACGTATGTGAAATTTATGGTATTTTTGCCTCTATCTCCTTTTACTGCCATGAACGAAATATTTGTTTTTATAATTTCTCTTTTTTTCCCGTTAACGGTTGCCGAAAATCCTGAATCGTACGGAACACTGAAAAAAATAAGATTTTCTTTAGGTAAATAAATTTCGGCAGTGAATCCGGTTGAGTTTCCGCGAAATGAAGAGCAGACGACTTCATTTCTTTTTCGGGAAAGCTGCGCAACATCCATACTGGTGTCTATTTTTGTATATTGAAATAATGAGCGGTATTTTTCCCAATCCTGTTTTTCGAGAACAATAGAGGACAAGAGAATGTTACATCGATTTTTTTGAGGATCGGTTTGATGTATCGAGTCGAATTCTGTCCGGTTTATAGCTCTGTCATAAGTAAATCCGAAAGGAATAAAATTTTGGTTTTCGTATATTTCAGATTTGTTCTTCTTCTTTTTTAATCGGAATCCTTCAGGAATATATTTTGTGTTAAAAGGTACATATCTGTAAAAATAACGTACCGATAACAATGCGTCTGTATATTCCCGGTTTTCTAATGACGGCTCGTTGGTGGGGCTTTTTATATTTTCTACATATCCCGAAATGCTTATGAAATCTGCATGAGAACGACTTTGCAAACTGTGGAATACCGATATTGCAGGTTCATTTTGATATAACCCCATATTCATGTGGTTTGTCGGATCGAAGTCTATCCGATATTCATATTGAGGAGATATATTATGAATAGAGTCGGTCAGAAAAACGGTTAAACTCTGATCGCTGTTGTTGACCCCGTCTGTCCGGTTATTTATTTCGACAAAGCTTCCCATATTTATAGCAGCTACAAGGCATGTGATAAAGAGTAGATTTTTGGGAGACATGCGATAATAGATGATGACGAACAGTACAAGATAGTTTATTATGGTCAAAATGGTTGAATATCCTGATATCAGTTTATTCGTGTCGGTATATATTCCGTACCAATTAAACCATCGTGATGAGAACATCTCTCCGAACCACCCTTTTTCGCAGATAAATTGTCCTGAAATAAAAGGAACGGTGATCAGAATGAGGAATGTGAGAATATATAAGAAATATTTACGGGAAATAGGACTCTGCAGTTTATCGGGGTGTGACAATATGTTTATTGTAGAAAGTGCTAAAATAAGAGATAAAGCATACCACCAACGGGTATATGAGTAGTTGCTCCACAGATTGAAAGAGGCATTTAACGGTGCGATCAGAGAAATAATGACCAGACATATCAGAAGTTGTGACAACCAGTTACGGGGATGCTGCCGAATGAATGAAACTGCCAGTATTGCGCCTGTGATCGGTAGAAAAGCACCTATTGAACTCCAGTTGAGAATTTGGGGATAAAAGGCAGGGATTTCAAGACTTCCTGCCGGCATGAATAAGGTCCTGAGACGTTCTAATATGTTGAATATGCCTGTTTTGAATTTCCAAATCTTATCGACTCTCGGAGCTTCTGAGATTTTATACCATGCCGGAAGTATCAGAAATGCAGTTAATAATATTCCTAAAATTCCTTCGATGAGTATTGCCGAATAATCGTTTCGTTTATTGCCGGTCCAATCTCCCGATTTGAATCTGAAGAGAGCATAAATTACGATAAATATTCCTGAAGATACGAAAAAATAATAATTGGTAAGCAGGTTGATGAAAACGGCAAAGGTCAGTAATCCCGGAATCCGTTTCTTTTTGTAGAGTCGTAATTCCAAAGCTGTCGGAATTAAGGGAAAAAGTGCTATAACATCGGTAAAATGATTAAATTGCGTGTTTAGAATCGTAAACGAGGAGAATGTATATAGCAACGACCCTATAATTGCATATATGGGTTTCTTTATAAAAATTCTGAAATAGAGAAAAGAGGTAATTCCGCAGATGAAAAATTTTAATAAGATTGAAACGGTAATTCCTTGCAGGATATGGTTTTCAGGAAATAAGATGGCTATCCAGACAAATGGACTTCCCACAGTATAAAAGGCATATCCTCCTAAAAAGTTGTCTCCTAAAAATGAATTCCAACTCCAGTAGGGCATCCCCGTTGAGAACATTCGTTTAGTCTCAAGTATAAACGGTATTTGCTGAGTAATATAATCTGCTTTTGAGACAAAATATCCCCCATGTTGTATAATGGAGGGCAACATACCTGCAAATGCGGTTATTAGGCTTAATATACCTGATAATAGCACATTTACGAATATACTTACACGCCCGTGTTTTTCCATGGGAAGGCAAATTTATAATTCTTCTTGTTCCAGAATATTTTGTAACGTAAGAACCGCTTCTTCTACCGTTTTTATATGAGCGATAGATATTGATCGTTTTCCCTTGATTTCCCTCAGTTGGCACTGTCGGGGATTTTTTTGCAGATAACTTAATACTTTACCGAAAACAGGAGACTGGAAATAGCGGATGTTATTATCCGAAACAAAAAACAGATTCATCTTTTCCTGTTTCAATACTACTTTTTCCATACCTAACTGTTTGGCCAGTTGTCGGAGGGTAACGATACGGATAAGCTCTTTCCCTTCATGAGGTATGCGTCCGAACCTATCTTCCAGTTTTGCTGAGAATGCTTGTATGTCCGAGGCTCGTTCCATATTATCCAACTCCTGATAGAGGGAAATCCGTTCCGAGTCATTCGGGATGTAGCTGTTGGGAAATAATAGTTCCATGTCTGATTCTATGGTGCAGTCGCTGACAAATGTTTCTCGTTCGCCGGGAAGAACCACGCTATTTTCGTTATAAACATCCGTAAATTCCTCATTTTTCAATTCTTCTACAGCCTCTTTCAATATTTTTTGGTAGGTTTCATATCCCAAGTCTGCAATGAATCCGCTTTGTTCTGCCCCCAATAAATTCCCTGCTCCTCGAATATCCAGATCCTGCATGGCGATATGTATTCCGCTTCCAAGTTCTGAAAAACTCTCTATCGCTTGTAAACGGCGGCGGGCATCCACACTCAGTTCTCGCAATGGTGGAGTAAGGAGATAACAAAAAGCCTTTTTATTGCTTCTGCCTACACGTCCCCGTAATTGATGGAGTTCGCTCAAACCGAAATTTTGAGCATTATTGATAATAATCGTGTTGGTATTGGGCATGTCGATTCCCGATTCGATGATGGTGGTTGCTATCAATACATCATAGTCGTAATTTGTAAAATCGATAATTGCTTGTTCGAGTTTTTCGGGCTCCATTTGTCCGTGACCTACAATTGTTCTGGCGTCCGGAACAAGACGATGTACGAGATTTTCCAGTTCATAAAGTTGTTTTACTCTGTTATTGACGATAAATACCTGACCGTTTCGACTCATTTCGAAATTGATGGCTTCTTTGATAATATCTTCATTAAATCCGTGAACCTCGGTCTGTATCGGGTATCTGTTAGGGGGGGGAGTCGTTATGGACGAAAGATCCCGAGCACCCATTAACGAAAATTGTAAAGTACGAGGAATCGGTGTTGCTGACATGGTCAAAGTATCTACATTTGTCTTTATCTGTTTCAGTTTTTCTTTGACGGCGACTCCGAATTTTTGTTCTTCATCGATGATAAGTAATCCTAAATCTTTAAATTTTACATCTTTTCCTATGATGCGGTGTGTGCCTATCAGTATGTCGATTTTACCTTCTGATAAGTTCTTGAGTATCTGTCGTGTTTCTGCAGAAGTTCTTGCCCGGCTTAGGTAATCTACTTTAACGGGAAAATCTTTAAGTCGTTCGCTAAATGTTTTATAGTGTTGGAATGCCAGTACGGTAGTCGGGACAAGAACAGCTACCTGCTTATTATCGCATGCGGCTTTGAAAGCTGCCCGGACTGCAATTTCAGTTTTTCCGAACCCGACATCTCCGCATATCAGTCTGTCCATAGGGCGTTCTTTCTCCATATCGGCTTTTACTTCGGCCGTCGATTTCAATTGATCGGGGGTATCCTCATAAATAAATGACGCTTCGAGTTCCTGCTGCATGAATGTGTCGTGGGAAAATGCGAATCCTTTTTCTTCTTTTCTTTTGGCATACAGTTTGATAAGATCGCGAGCAATATCTTTCATCTTGCTCTTGGTCTTTTCTTTCATCCGTTCCCATGCTCCTGTCCCTAATTTGTTGATTCGGGGAGGTTCTCCTTCTTTTGCCCGGTATTTGGCTAATTTGTGCAGAGCGTGTATGCTGACGAAAAGAATGTCGTCATTTTGATAAATGAGTTTAATGACTTCTTGCATTTTTCCATTGATCTCTGTTCGTATCAGTCCTCCGAATTTTCCGACACCGTGATCTATGTGAACGATATAATCTCCTATTTCGATTTGTTGCAGTTCTTTAAGTGAGAGAGCGAGTTTTCCCGAACGGGCTTTGTCGCTTTTCAGACTGTATTTGTGGAATCGGTCGAACAATTGATGGTCTGTAAAAAAGCAGGCTTTCAATTCCCGGTCTATAAAACCTTCGTGTAGTGTTTTCTGTACAGGGGTGAACGAGATATTTTCACCTTTATCTTCAAAAATGCTTTGAATACGTTGTATCTGTTTTTCGCTGTCGCTTAAAATATAAAGAGTATATCCCTCTTTCAAGAAAGAGGTGAACGAATCGATAACCAGTTCGAAATTCTTGTGATAGATCGGTTGAGGCGAGCATTCTATTCTCAGAATGGCTGCGTCTGGGGAAAGACTTTTATTCCCATAATCGATTCGTTTAAATTCGAATATTTTTTTGCGGAATGTGTCCGGGTCTATGATTTTTTTTCCTGCATTAAGATCGCCTTCTTCGGTTATCAATAATTGATCGGACAGAGTTTCTCCGGCAATTCCGTTGATTCGTTCTATGCACCATGCCAGATCTCTGAATCCGAAAATTGTTTTCGGATCGATAAACTCCAGAAAAGAGATGCCGTTAGCTTCGTTATTCATCATGTTGGGAATAATGAATATCTCTTCGAATTGATCATTGGACAATTGCGACTCTATATCGAAAGATCGGATACTTTCGATGTCATCTCCGAAAAAATCGATACGGTAGGGCTGGTCGAAAGAAAAAGAATAAACATCGAGAATACTGCCTCTTACAGCATATTGTCCCGGTTCATATACGTAATCGACTCGCTCGAAGCCATATTTGAAAAGAATATCCGAAATGTTCGTGATGTCTGCTTTCCCGTTCTTTACCAAGTGGATCGTTTTCTCAGATAGTGTGGTTTCTCTGACGACTTTTTCAGCCAAAGCTTCCGGACAAGTAACAACGATCAAAGATCGGTCGGTCTGCCTCAGACGGTTAAGAGTTTCTGTCCGTAGTATTTCGTTTGCCGCATCCACTTGTCCGTATTTAATGGCACGTTTATAGCCGGAAGGAAAAAATACGATATTTCCTTCTCCTTGTATTTGCACCAAATCATGATAAAGATATCCTGCTTCTTCCATATCGTTCGCAACCAAAACGACAGGCCTTCCGCAAGTGGATAGTGACGAGAGCAATAACGAGGCTGCAGAACCTTGTAGTCCGGTTATGTGGATTGTCTTTGTCCGGTTATCCGCAACAAGATTTTGTAATGCTTTTTGCCGGGCAGGCGTATTGAAAAGCGTATATAATGAGTCGATTTTCATTTTGTAGAAATAATCATCCGTAAAGTTTGACAAAAATACATCTTTTTGATCAAACTGCGAGGTAGAAATTATTGCATGTTAATCATTATTTACTATTCATTTTACGTAGTTTTTCAATTTGTAGTATCTTTGTCACATTGATTTTTTGATAAATAAACGATTTATCGATAGGCTCATGAGCTCGAATGTGAAATCTGACGGGGTGGTGATTATCCCGACTTATAATGAAAAAGAGAATATAGAAAATATCATTTGCAAAGTTCTTTCTTTGGAACATGCGTTCGATATTTTGGTAATTGATGATGGTTCGCCGGATGGAACGGCGGATATAGTGAAGCGGTTGATGACAGAATTTACAGGTCGCTTATTTATTATTGAGCGTTCAGGGAAACAGGGATTGGGTACGGCATATATAACCGGATTTAAATGGGCTCTTGCTCATGGTTATGAATATATTTTCGAAATGGATGCCGATTTTTCTCATAACCCTGACGACCTTTTAAAGTTATGGGATGCCTGTGCCAACAAAGGTGCGGATGTTGCTATCGGGTCTCGTTATATAACGGGGGTAAATGTCGTAAATTGGCCGATGGGTCGGGTGATGATGTCATATTTTGCATCGAAATATGTACGGTTTGTCACAGGAATGAATATTGCCGATACGACTGCAGGATTTAAATGTTATCGTCGGGAAGTTTTAGAAACGATCGATTTGGATAATATCCGGTTCAAAGGGTATGCATTTCAAATAGAAATGAAGTTTACAGCATATAAGTGTGGCTTCAAGTTGGTAGAAGTTCCTATTATTTTTATAAATCGGGTATTGGGCACTAGCAAAATGAATAGCAGCATTTTCGGAGAGGCTGTTTTCGGAGTAATTAAATTGAAATATGACAGCTGGTTCAAGAAATATCCCCATAAAAAAAGCAATGCGGCATCATGAAGAAAATACTGATAAAAAATGCGACATTAATAAATGAAGGATATGCAGGAATAGCTTCGGTTCTTATCGAAGGAGATAAAATTGCTGCGGTTTACCCCGAAGAGTGTACCATCGAAATGGAGCGTAATGCGGATGAGGTTGTAGATGCCTTTGGCAAATGGCTTCTACCCGGTGTTATCGATGATCAGGTACATTTTAGAGAACCCGGCTTGACTTATAAGGCTGATATACATTCCGAATCGATGGCTGCGGTGGCAGGCGGGGTGACTTCTTATATGGAAATGCCGAATACGAACCCTCAAACGATAACGAAAGAGGCTCTCGACTGGAAATTTAATCGGGCAGCCGAAACCTCAGTTGCCAATTATTCTTTTTATATGGGGGCTACGAATGATAATATAGAAGAGCTTTACAAGATCGATCACCGACGTGTGTGCGGAGTAAAGCTGTTTATGGGGTCTTCTACGGGAAATATGTTGGTGGATCAACCTGTTGCGTTGGAGAGGATTTTTTCTGAAATACCTGCATTGATAGCCGTACATTGTGAAAAGGAAGAAATTATCCGGGCTAACCGGGAATATTATGTATCTCGTTTTGGTGAAGAATTGCCGGTGCTTTTTCATCCGTTAATACGGAGTGCAGAAGCTTGTTATGCATCATCTTCACAAGCCGTCGATCTGGCGGTACGGAATAATGCTAGATTGCATTTGTTACATCTTTCTACGGCACGAGAACTCTCTTTGTTGGATGATTCTCCCTTGTCCGAGAAAAAAATTACAGGAGAGGTATGTGTACATCACCTTTTCTTTGATGATAACGATTATGCTGAATATGGAAATAAGATAAAATGGAATCCGGCTATTAAGACTTGTGCCGACCGTCTGGCTCTGACAGAGGCTGTAAGAACCGGACGAATCGATGTGGTGGCTACTGATCATGCACCTCATCTTTGGAGTGAAAAACAAGGTTCTTGTTTAAAAGCGGCTTCGGGTGGTCCGTTAGTTCAGCATTCTTTATTGGTGATGTTGGATAAAGTAAAGAAAGGTGACTTTACGCCCGAACAGGTAGTGAGGCACATGTGTCATGCTCCTGCCGATCTGTTTCATATAGAAAAACGAGGCTATGTCCGCCCCGGATATTTTGCAGACTTGGTACTTGTCGACCCGAATCGGAGTTATACGGTCACGGCAGAAAATATTCTGTCAAAATGCGGATGGTCTCCGTTTATGGGATATACTTTCCCTATGTCGATAGATCGAACTTATGTGAATGGAACTCTTGTTTATGATAAGGGTATAGTTGATGTGAATTATCGGGGCAGAGAACTTGTTTTTGATAACTAACTCTGTAAATATGAGATTGGCACTTTGGGTCGGGATAGGTGGTTTTACGGGTAGCATAGTCCGTTATCTGTTATCTAAATATATATTTAGTCAGGCAGGTAGTGCATTTCCATGGGCGACTTTGGCAGTTAATTTATCAGGATGTTTTATTATCGGGCTGTTGATAGGATGGTTTGCCCGTTGTGAAAATTTGTCTGCAGAAGTACGCATGTTTTTGACGGTCGGTTTTTGCGGAGGTTTTACAACCTTTTCGACATTTGCCAGTGAATCTCTGTTACTGCTCAAGGCCGGGGAATGGCTGAATTTTTCTTTGTATACCGTAATTAGTGTTACATGCGGCATTGCATTAACGGCTTTGGGTTCTTTTATTGCGTTATCTGTACGAAACGGATAAATTTCTTTTGTCTTTCTGTTGAACATTCACCTTCATGAAGTAGTTTATATCTTGTTATATAATGAATTTTTAAATGACAAGATATGAAAAAAATTATTTTGATCGGAGCTAGCGGTTATGTAGGCTCTGCCATTATGAATGAAGCTTTAAGTCGGGGAATGCAGGTTACGGCGATTGTACGACATCCTGAGAAAATCACGATAAAGGATGCTAACCTGACCGTAAAAAAGGGCGATGTTACTGACATTGATAAGATTGCGAGTTTAAGTAAAGGTGCAGATATTATTGTCAGCGCTTATAATCTCGGTTGGAATAATCCGGATATTTATGAGGAGACATTGTCTGTATATCCGAAAATTTTAGAGGCTGTAAAAAAATCGGGAGTTCCTCGTTTTTTAATGGTTGGAGGGGCAGGAACTTTGTTTGTCGAACCGGGAGTCCGTTTGATCGATTCAGGGATGATTCCCGAAACTATTTTACCGGGAGTAAAGTCATTGGGAGAATTTTATTTAAATACTTTATCGAAAGAAAAAGAGGTAGATTGGGTGTTTTTTTCTCCGGCTGCAAATTTATTTCCGGGAAAACGGACAGGAAAATTTAGATTAGGCAAAGATAATATGATTGTTGACGATCAGGGAGAAAGCTCTGTTTCTGTCGAAGATTATGCTGTTGCAATGATCGATGAAGTTGAATATCCTACACATCACTACGAGCGCTTTACAATCGGTTATTGATTTGAAAATCAATTATAAAAATATCTGAGAATTTTAATGAACCCGAAATATGGATAGTAGTGACAGGCAAGAATAAATGAAAAGTACCGTTTTATTCGTACACAAGATAAAACGGTGCTTTTCTATTTTATTTAGACAGGCTCTTAAGAGTTTTTATTTTTATAGGCATCCGGTATAAATTTCCCGTGCTACTTCGGCTGTTACGTTTTTGTTTTCTCCGTATGCTATATTATGAGCTTTGAGCCTGTTGTAGATAATATCTACAGCCTCTGCCGGAATTCCGTATTCACTCATTCGCGTGCGCAATCCCATTTGCCGAAAAAACTCTTCAGTTTTTTCGATTGCTTTGTCTGCCTTTTCTTCTTTGCTTCCTGTTGTTATGTTCCATACTCTTTCAGCGTATTGAGCCAATTTTTCCGTTTTTTGTTTTTTCAAAATACGAAGTAAAGACGGATATACAACAGCAAGCGTTTCGGCATGATCGAGGCCATAAAGCACTGTGAGTTCATAACCTATGCGGTGTGTTGCCCAATCTTGCGGAACACCCATACTCACAAAGTCATTTAGAGCCATAGATGCACACAGCATGAAGTTTGCCATTGTGTCATAATCTTTTTGATTTTCCAACACTTTCGGACCTATTTCAATGAGAGAAAGCAGTACACCTTCAGCCCATCGGTCCATCAAAATACCGTTTCCCGTAGTAGTCATGTACTGTTCCATGATATGCATAAAAGCATCTACAATTCCGTTGGAAAGCTGTTTTTTAGGAAGAGTATATGTTACTTCTGGATCAAGGATCGAGAATTGAGGTGATGATTTAGGAGTGATAAATGAAACTTTTTCTTGTGTACGTCGGCGTGAAAGTACTCCTCGATAGTTCATTTCTGATCCGGTTGCCGGAAGAGTGAGAACTGTCGCCAGAGGTGTTGTTTTTGTAATCTTTTCGGGATGTATAGCTAATTCCCAAGCATCTTCACCTGTATAGGGGATTGCATGTGCGATAAATTTTGTACCATCTATTACAGAACCGCCTCCGACAGCAACCAGATAATTTATTTTATTGTCGCGGGCCAATGTAACCGCTTTCATTACTGTGTCATAATCGGGATTCGGTTCTATACCCCAGAATTCGATGTTAAAATGATTTGACAGAGCATTCTTTACTTGTTCATAAACTCCGTTTTTCTTAGCGCTACCTCCTCCGAAACATACCATGATACGTTTGTCAGAGGGTATTTCCGTCCCAAGCTTGGCGATGGTTCCTTTCCCGAAAATAAGTCGGGTCGGATTGTGGAAATCAAAATTATTCATTGTAAGATAAATTAAAAGTTTATTTCATAAAACGTTTCAATATTGATAATTTCCCTGCGTATGGGGCGAATTTTATTCCCGGATTGATGTGCGTTGTAGTAGAAAGAACTGATTTTGTATGGCTGAATGTATAAAAACTGTCAATACCGTGATAACGCCCTATTCCGCTATGGCCTACGCCTCCGAATGGCAAGTCGGGATTGGCGAGGTGAGTTACTACGTCATTTATACAGACTCCTCCTGATGAGGTTTTTTCTAATATTTCTCGTATGTTTTTTTTGTTTTTTCCGAAATAATACAAAGCCAAAGGTTTTTCCTGACTATTGATATAATCAATAACCGTTTCCCGTTCATTGAATGTCATAACGGGAAGAATCGGTCCGAAAATCTCTTCATTCATGATTCTGTTTTCGGGAGTAATTCCCGAAATGACGGTCGGAGCGATATACAAATCTTTTTCATCGTATTTCCCTCCAGCTTCTATTTTGCCTTGCTTTAGCAGCAACATCAGGTTGTAAAATCGTCCCGAGTGTATAATACGGGGATAATCCGGACTTTTTTGGGGATCTTTTCCGTATTGGCGGATAATTTCATCTTTTAATTTGAGAATCAAATCATTTTTAATATCCTGATGTACGAAAATATAATCGGGGGCGACACAAGTCTGTCCGCAATTTAGAAACTTTCCCCAGACGATCCGTCTGGCAGCAATGTCGATATTAGCGTCTTTATCGATGATACACGGACTTTTCCCCCCTAATTCGAGTGTGACAGGTGTCAGATGTTTGGATGCGGCCTCCATAACCCGTTTTCCGTATTCTACACCTCCGGTGTAAAATATATAGTCATATCGTTGTTGTAGTAAAAGATCGGTTTCTCTACTGTTGGCCTCTATCAATATTACATGGCGCGGATCGAAGGCTTCTTTAATGATTTTTTTACTGACAGCAGTAGTGTGCGGAGAAGCAGGTGATGGTTTTAATATAACGCAATTACCTGCCGCTACTGCTCCGATCAATGGAGCGAATAACAGTTGGAATGGGTAATTCCATGGGGAGAGTATCAATGAAATGCCGTAAGGCTCATATTGGATATGACTTTTAGATCCGAAAAGAAATAATGGTGTTTTTACTCTTTTCGGAGAAGACCAGTTTTTTAGTTTTTTTAGTGTCCGGTTAAGTTCTGTCAAAACAAAACCTGTCTCAGTAATATAACTTTCGAATTTCGATTTTTTCAGGTCATCCCAAAGAGCCTTTTCTATATCCGGTTCATACTTTTCTATAGCTTTTTTTAACTGTATAAGGGCTGCTTTTCTAAAAGATATCGGCTTGGTTATCTGACTATTGAAGTATGCCCGTTGAGCATTTATATGATCTGAAATATTCATTCTGTTTTCTAAGCAGTAATTATATTGTTGCGGGTGTCAAAGGTAATCATTTTTTGTACAATTGTTCACGATTCTACAGCCCTTTTCAGCAAACAAATAATAAAATAGTTTGTTATATCCCTAAAAGCTTGTCTAAATTTTGCCCGGGTCAGATTTGTACGTTTTTTTCGAAGATGATGGCTGGTTCTCTGATGAATGAAGAAGAGAAAAAAGGCTGGAAGAAAACACAAAAATGACCAGATAATATTTTTTATGGGAAAATTCAGACAGTCCATAAAAACCTGAAAAGAGAAAAATGGCAAAGAGAAATCTTATTTTATCGTTGGTATGTGTGGTTTTATCGGGTATGTTGACGTATGCCTATGGCCAAAATAAGCGAGATGTAGGGCAAAAATATTTGACTCGTCCCTTACCGCAGGCTTGGGAGGCCGATACGTTGTTTTTACAGCAACAGCCGATAGAGGGAAAATGGTGGTCGGAGTTACAAGATTCTCAATTGGATTCGATTATCGGGTTAGCGTTGCAGAACAACCAAGATCTGCTTGCTGCTGCCGATCGCATACGGGCGGCCCATGCGACATTGAGAATACAGCAAGGATATTATTATCCGAATTTGAATTTTTCGGCCGGTTGGACAAAGTTGCAGAACAGCAGGCAGATGAATAAGGAGTTTATCGATTCTCCCACTATGAACCAGCGATATGCTTCCGGTGAATTATCTACAAGTTGGGAATTGGATGTGTTCGGTTCTATTCGGAGCAGAGTGAAATCCAGCAAAGAACAGTTTCGGGCTACACAAGAAGAATATAATGCCGTTTTGGTCTCTTTGACAGCAGAAGTTGCAACAGCTTATGCCGAATTGAGAACTTTACAGCAGGAGTTGCTGGTCGCTCAGAAAAATATGGCTTCACAGCAGGCAATCTTGCATATTACCGAAGTGCGCTATAATACCGGGCTTGCCTCTCAGTTGGATGTATCTCAAGCTAAATCGGTTTATTACAGTACAAAGGCGTCTATTCCGTCGATCGAAGCCGGTATTCGGCAACAAATAAATGCATTAGCTGTTTTGTCCGGATTATATCCTTCCGATTTGTATACGGCGTTAAAAGATCCTCGTCCGATTCCGGATTATATGAAAATTGTCAGTATAGGTATTCCTGTCAATTTATTGCGGCAACGACCTGATATTCGTAGTGCCGAACGGTCAGTTGCGGCAGCGGCAGCCTCGGTAGGTGCAGCCAAGTCTGATTATTTCCCAAAATTTTATTTAAAAGGAAGTATCGGTTTTGCAGCGAGAGATATGGATAAATTTTTTGATCATAACAGTTTGACTTATCAAATTGCTCCGACTTTATCCTGGACTCTTTTTCAAGGTCGTCAACTGACTCAAGCAACTAAAGAAGCAAAAGCTGTTTTGGATGAAAATATCCGGCAATATAACCAGACGGTTTTGGGAGCGGTTCAAGAAGTAGATAATGCCATGTCGTCATATACCAATGCTGTTAAACAAGTTGTCGCACTGCGTGAGTTGGTGGTACAAGGAGAAGTCACCCTTAAACTTTCTTTGGATTTGTATAAACGGGGATTGGCGACTTTTCAAAATGTGTTGGATGCTCAGCGCTCTTTGTTGAGTTATCAAAATTCTTTGGTTTCGGCACAAGGGGGGACTCTCTCTTCTCTTATAGAACTGTATCGTGCTGTCGGGGGAGGTTGGCAAATAGATCAGAATAAAAACGAATAATAATAAATCCCATGACGAAAAATATTTTAAAAAACAGACTTTTTCTTTTTGCAGGAGTAGGATTTGTTCTCTTTTCTTGTACATCTAAAAAAACGGAACAAAGAATGTCTGTTCCGGAAATCTCTGTTGCGTATCCGATTGTAAAGCCGGTCGTACTGCATAAAACATATCCCGGTTATTTGTCATCGGTGAATACTGTGGATCTGATGGCACGGGTGAACGGTTATTTGCAAAGCACTCCGTTTACGGCCGGTTCGTTAGTCAAAAAAGGTCAATTGTTATTTGTAATTGAACCTACGTTATATGAGGATGCTGTAAAAAGGGCTGAAGCCGGGCTGAAAAATGCACAGGCGAGTCTCGATTATGCAGAGAATAATTATGTCCGTATGAAAGAAGCTTCTCGGAGCGATGCTATCAGCGAAATAGATTTGATTAAATCTGCAACTCAATTAATTAGTGCAAAATCGAACGTGAAAGACGCTGAGGCGCAACTTGAGACTGCAAAGACAAATTTGGGATATTGTTATGTACGAGCGCCTTTCTCCGGTCACATATCGAAGTCGATATATAGTGTCGGCAGTTATATCAGCGGAGAAGGTCAGGCGGCCAAATTGGCGACTATTTATCAGGACGATAAAATGAATGCCTATTTTAATATCGAGGACAATCAGTATTTACAAATGCTTGCTTCTACTGATAAGAAAGGTGTTGAGGAACGTTTGCCCGGAGAAGTGGAAATTCTTTTTCAGTCACCCTTATCCCGTCCCTATATGGGAAAATTGAATTATCTGTCTCCGAATATCGATCTTTCTACGGGTACATTGAGCATTCGTGCCGAAATTGAGAATCCTGATAATGAATTGAAGGATGGTTTATATGTGAATATCCGTTTACCGTACGGCAAACAAGATAGTGCCGTTTTAGTAAAAGATGCTTCTATCGGTACCGACCAATTGGGCAAATATCTTTATGTGGTTAATGATTCTAACCGGGTGTCTTATCGGCATATTGAAACGGGAGAATTGTTTTCTGATACTCTCAGACTTGTAAAATCCGGATTGCAGCCGAAAGACCGTTATGTGACGAAAGCTCTGTTGAAAGTACGGGAAGGAATGGAGATAAAACCTTTATTGGAGAAAAATTAACCGGACTATATCGAATAAAAATAAAAAGACATGATATCTAAATTCTTTATAAACAGACCGATTTTTGCTACTGTACTCGCCTTACTTATGGTATTGGCGGGTGTTGTGGCGCTTGAGTCGTTACCGGTTGCACAGTTTCCCGATATAACGCCTCCGACAGTACAAGTGTCGGCAGTATATCCCGGGGCAAGTGCCGAAACTGTTGCCCGTACGGTAGGTGCTCCGATAGAGGAACAAGTTAATGGTGTGGACGGCATGATTTATATGAGTTCTTCATCTTCCAGTTCCGGTCAATATACATTGACGGTAACATTCGAGGTCGGCACGGATGTCGATATGGCTACTGTTTTGGTTCAGAATCGGGTAAATATAGCGCAGGGAAATCTTCCTGAAGCTGTGATACAACAGGGAATCGTTACAAAAAAACAGTCTACGAATATTGTAATGTTCTTGTCTCTGCAATCCGATAATCCGATGTATGACGGGTTATATCTTTCAAATTATGCGAGCCTTAATTTGACCGACCAACTTTCCCGCTTGCCGGGAGTCGGAGCTGTAACTGTATTCGGAACAGGGAATTATAGTATGCGTGTATGGCTTGATCCGGAAATCATGCGTATCCGGAAATTGACTCCGGCAGATGTATATAGTGCTATACAGTCTCAAAATATGGAGGTCTCTGCCGGAACTGTCGGAGAACCACCTTTGGATAGGAGAGAAGCATTCCAGTTTACTTTGACGGCAAAGGGGCGTTTGACTACTCCGGACGAATTCGGAAATATCGTTATTAAAACTTTGCCGGACGGTAAATATCTACGCTTGAAGGATATTGCCCGTATCGATAGGGGAAGTGCATCTTATAGTGTGACTTCGACTCAAAATGGGAAGCAAGCTGCTGCAATTGCTATTTATCAATTACCCGGATCTAATTCTCTTAATGTTGCGAAAAATGTTAAGGCGAAAATGCAGGATTTGGAAAAATATTTACCGGAAGGGGTGCATTATGAGGTGGTATTGGATACTACCGAATTTGTGACGGCTTCTATTGACGAGGTGTTGGTTACTTTTGTCGAAACCACCTTGTTGGTCATGCTTGTCATATTGCTTTTCTTGCAAAGTTTCAGAGCCGTGATAATCCCTTCTCTGACTATTCCGGTTTCTCTTATTTGTACATTTGCTGTGATGCATCTATTCGGTTTTTCGATAAATACGTTGACTCTTTTCGGCTTGGTATTGGCAATAGCCATAGTTGTGGACGATGCCATAGTCGTAGTTGAAAATTCGTCTCGTCTTCTCGATACCGGAAAATACACCAATAAAGAGGCGGTTACTCAAGCTATGGAAGAGATTACAGGCCCTGTGATCGGTGTGGTTTTGGTGTTGCTGGCGGTGTTTATACCTACGGCTTTTATTAGTGGTATCACAGGTGAACTTTATAAACAGTTTGCGTTAACGATTGCAACAGCTACGGTTTTTAGCGGAATTAATTCTTTGTCTTTGACGCCGGCTTTGTGCGCATTATTTTTAAAACCGACTAAAGACCCTAAATTTTTCTTGTATAAAGGATTCAATAAGGTATATGATAAAACTCTCGGAGCTTATGTAAAGGCTATTACCTATTTTCTTCGCAAGCCGGTAATTACGATGTCTCTTTTTCTCATTTTGTCTGTCGGGGCGCTTTGGTTGTTTTTACGTTGGCCTACATCATTTATTCCTCAGGAAGATCAAGGGTATTTTGTCGTATCCGTGCAGCTCCCGAATGCTGCAAACCTGCAACGTACAGAAGAGGTGTCCCGAAAAATCATGAAAATGCTCGATTCTTATCCTGAAGTTCGCACCTATTTGTGTATAAATGGTTTCTCGATGATGCAGGGAGCAAATGCGTCGAACGGTGCGACTTTTTTTGTCATGTTGAAAAATTGGGACGAACGTAAAGCTAAAGATGAGAGTGTATTTTCTGTTGTGAATCGACTAAATGCTCAAGCTGCATCTATTCAGGAGGCTGTTATTTTTGCAGTCAATCCTCCTGCAATATCGGGCATGGGAGTAAGCGGAGGTTTACAGTTTGAGCTGGAAGATAGAAATAGTTTGGGTACTACAGCATTACAGGATGCTGTTTCGGCACTGTTGGAACAAGCCGGAACAGAACCGGCGATAATGACTCTCAATTCTATGTTTCAGGGGAATACGCCTCAGTATTTTTTGAATATAGACAGAGATAAAGTTAAAATGCAAGGTTTGGTACTGAGTGATGTTTTTTCGACGCTTTCATATTATATGGGTTCGGCTTATGTCAATGATTTTGTTCAATTCGGGCGCATTTATCAGGTTAAGTTAGGAGCTGCCGCCGATAGCCGTACGGTGATAGGTGATGTCTTGAAACTGAGCGTTCGTAATCAGAACGGTGATATGGTACCTTTTTCAGCATTTACTACATTGGAAGAGCAATTGGGACTTAACCTGGTGAATAGATATAATATGTATTCTTCTGCGGCTATTACGGCTATAACTACACCCGGATTCAGTTCGCAGCAAGGAATTCAGGGGATGGAAAATTTAAGTAATCGGGTATTAGGGACTACGTTCGGTTATGATTGGACAGGAGAGGCGTATCAGGAAACTCAAGCAAGTTCTTCGGTTAGTCTAATTTTCGGACTGGCCATCTTGGTCGTTATTTTGGTTCTTGCAGCCCAATACGAGAGTTGGACGAGCCCTATTGCTGTGATACTCGGATTGCCGTTTGCCATATTGGGGGCGGTACTCGGTTGCATGTTATTGGGATTGTCTATCAGTATTTATAGTCAGATCGGGATTATTCTTTTAATTGCACTTTCAGCGAAAAATGCTATTTTAATTGTTGAGTTCGCTATCGATTATCGTAAAAAGGGCGAGTCGATTACCGAAGCGTCTATAGAAGCTGGACGAGTGCGATTACGCCCGATTTTGATGACTTCATTTGCTTTTATATTGGGAGTAATGCCCCTTATTTTTGCGACCGGAGCAGGAGCTTCGAGCCGTATATCATTAGGAACGGCAGTTGTTTTTGGTATGGCGGTAAACACTTTGTTGGGAACGTTATTTATCCCGAATTTTTATCATCTGATGCAGTCTATTCATGAAAAGTTTCAGAAGAAATCCGTTATACAAGAAAATACGCCGGAAGAAGATGATGCAAAGAAGGTATAGAATTATAAAAAAGCTCGGATTCATTTTCCGAGCTTTTTTTATGATTATAATGTATGGTTGTTATTTTATTTGATAATACTCATTTCATCGATGATATTTTTTGCTCCCGCAAACTTGTCTATGATGAATAGTATGTAACGGATGTCGACGCTTATTGTTCGTTGAAGAGCTTCTTCGAATACAATATCGCCGCTCATGGCTTCCCAGTTTCCGTCAAATGCCGTTCCGATAAGTTCTCCGTTAGCATTAAATACCGGACTACCCGAATTTCCGCCGGTAATATCGTTATTCGAGAGGAAGTTTACGGGCATTTCTCCATTCGGCATGGCATACTGACCGAAATCTTTGTTTTTGTAGAGTTCTTTTAGTTTTTCCGGAACTACAAATTCCCAGTTGTTCGGATCTTCTTTTTCCATAACTCCTTTCAACGTAGTATAGTAATGATAATCTATACCGTCTGACGGAGAATACGGCAGTACCTGTCCGTAGGTTGCTCGAATTGTAAAGTTTGCATCCGGATATGCCGGTTTACCGGGATTCATTTCGAGTAGGCCTTTGATATATGTTTGTTTGGCTAAAGCGAACTTCTCATTTATCGGTTTTAGTTCTTTACGTAGGTCTATCATTTTTTGAATGACAGATTGAGCGTATTGTATCATTAAATCCGATTTTAGGGCTTTGGTCGTCGGTTTTTTCATGAATTTATTAAAGTTTTCATCGCTTCCGAAAATTGAAGTTTTAAAAGCTTCATCAACAAAGCGGTCGATGTTACCGTCGAATTTTTTATCGATAAGGGTGAAAATTTCGGGACGGTTTTCTTTCCCGACCTCTTTCATATATGCTTTCAGCATGACTTTCGATACTCTTTGGTCGACTTTGCGGTTATAATCTTTATTTGCAAATGCTTTGTAAGCTTTTTCAAGATCGGCCAATTCAGATTTGATGATAGAGTCGTTTTTATGCTCTAAAGCTTCGATCAGTTTTTTATTACGAGCAGGAACTCCGGAAAATTCCACTCCTTGATACAACGCTTCCAATAACATATAATATTGGTACTTGATATCACCCATTTGTAAGGTTGCGTCTCGCATATCGTTTAATGCTTGGATATATTCCGGATGGTTGTTGTCATTTGCCCATACTTTGAACCGAGCTTCGTCCAACTCTTTGTTTTCTATAACTTTCAGTTTATTGATCCCTCTGTTCATCCCGATAGAGTTTTTCCAATAGTTGCTCGAACGGGCATATTTGCTGGCATATTGGATTCTTACTTTCGGGTCGGCAAGCATTTCGTCTAACATCTCTTTTTGACGGATACCTCGCATATTGATGCGGATCGTATTATCTACATCACGACGTTGTTTTACTTCCCATGACGTATAATAACGGTTGGTCGACCCGGGAAATCCCATGATCATGGCAAAATCGTTTTCTTTGATCCCTTTCAGTGAAATATTGAAATATTTTTTCGGGTGCATGGGGATATTGTTTTCTGAATATTCTGCCGGATTTCCCTGAGCATCGGTATAAACCCGGAAAAGAGAGAAGTCTCCGGTGTGACGTGGCCACATCCAATTGTCCGTATCAGCTCCGAATTTCCCGATAGAAGAGGGGGGAGCACCAACGAAACGAATATCTTTATATACTTTCATTGTGAACATAAAGAAACGATTTCCACCGAAAAACGGTTTTATGCTTATTTCTGTAAAAGGGTTTTCCGCCAAAAATTTCTCTCCGACTTTTTCTTTGGCCATTTTATCGAGAAATGCCGGATCGAAAGCTTTTAACGGATCTCCAGTTTTGCTGACTTCTTCTTGGATAAAATCGGTTACTTCTTCGATTTTATCGATAAAACGGACTTCGAGACCCGGGGTAGGGAGCTCGTCCTTTTTATCCATTGCCCAGAATCCGTTACTCAAATAATCGTGCTCTACCGAGCTATGTTGTTGAATAGCGCTGTATCCGCAATGGTGGTTGGTAAGGATTAATCCTTCTGGTGAGATAATTTCTCCGGTACATCCTCCTCCGAAGATAACGATAGCATCTTTCAGAGAAGTTCGTTCGGGATTATAGATGTCATCTACATCGAGTTTTAATCCTAATTTTTTCAGTTGTTCCGAATTTTGCTGTTTTAAAAACGGAAGTAACCACATTCCCTCATCTGCTTTTACCGGCGACAAGATTGCCGCGAAAGCTAAGGGCAACAACATTTTTTTTAGTTTCATAATGTTAAGTTTAGCTTATTATTTTGTTTATTTATATTGAAGTTCCATGCAAATCCTAACCATACGGTGCGGTTATCACGACTTTTTTCGGTGCGTTTATATAATGTCGGTGTATCAATTATGGTAATTTCTTTTACCGATCCGAACCAGTCGTTTATTTGTAGAGTTACTTCTCCTTTTCCGGACAATATGCTTTGCCTTATTCCTGTATCTATTCGGTAACGAGACTCTATTTTTCCTTGTACTGTTTGTAAATCGGATATGTAGTTACCGTTACATTGTAAAGTTGTGGTAGGAGTAAGCCTGAATGATACGATCCCATTGGTATTCCATGCCCAGTCGTTTCGTTTATTTCCTTTTTTATTGGCTTGTATTTCATCATAATATACAGTTCCGTTTATGCGTATATCCATCCATTTTACCGGTGAAATATATATACTGAGCTCTGCTCCTGCCGATTGGCTGTGATATAAATTTTTATAAGTAACGACCATATCTTCTTGTGTAATTTGTGCTATGGTCTGTTTTTTATTTCTGTAAAATAATGTAGGTGTGAATGTAAAAGATCGGTTCGTATAATGGTAGCTTAATGCTGCATTGTAGCTGATTTCCGGTTTTAGATACGGATTTCCTTGTTTGGTTTCCTGAGGGTCGCTTTGATCGAGAAACGGGTTTAATTCAGAAAAAACAGGCCGGTTAATACGTTGCCGGTAAGAGAGTTGCCATGAATGTCCGGAGCGTTGATTATTATAAGAAAGTTGGAATGCCGGAAATAAATTCCAATAATCTTGTTTTATCCGGTTGTTATCCTTTGCCAAATAAACCGATTGGTGAGTATATTCTCCTCTTATTCCTGCATATATAAACCATTTTTGCCACTGTTTTTCATATTGCAAAAAGAGAGAATGTATCTGGCGATTCAGATCCATATTAAAAGATGCTTCCTGAGCTTCGGCATAAAAGCCGTTATCATATATTTCTTTTCGGTTTGCATTCGCAGAAGTTGTAATCCATGTGTTATATCCGGTTTTGAATGTTCCGATTTTTCCTGCCAGACTCAATTCATATTCGTCATTTTTTTGGTCGATAAAGAATTTGTCTTGTATCAAGTTTGGTTTGGGACGTAAAACATTGCGTTGATAGTCGTTGTTTTCATCGTATGTCGTATGTCGGTAATTGAAGTCTGTGAAAAAAGAAATCTGATCGTTGTGCGTATATTGGTAGAACGTTGCGGCACTATATTGGCGATTGGCCTGTTCGTTGTCACGGATTACTTTCATCTCTTTTTTTGTTTCGGCATTGTGAATATTTCCGATGCGGTCGAACCACATCTGTATAAAAGAGAAGTCGGCTTTGAAAGTGTGTTTATTTCGGTTCAACTCGCTTCCTAAAGAGCCTACGATTGTTTGAGGATGGGCTATTGCCGAATTATCTTGAATTTGCTCGTTTGTGACAATATTATTTTCGCGAGAAGTGATCGTATTCAGGAATGTACGTTTTCTATACTCTCGTTTATAATCGATGCCGGCATTGAATTTCCAGTGTGGAGATAGCGGAGTTCCGAAATGAGCACCGGCCATATATCTGTCGCTATTGGCTGTTCCTAAATAGACTTGTCCTGAGGGTATGTTCTGTTGAGACTTTTTTAGTACGAGATCGATTGTTCCGGCCGAACCTTCTGCTTGTTGGCTTACATCCGGAATATGGTTGACTTTGATTTCTCCAATGGCCGATGCCGGGAGTTGTATCATTATTTCGCTCCGGTAATTTCCTAAGAAAGAGGTGGGTTTTCCGTTAATGAGAAATGTGATTTTATCAGATCCCCGTAATCGGATATTTCCTTCCATATCATTCTCCAGTGAAGGAAGAAGGTTCAGAATATCGTTCAGTGAATTTCCATATTGAACAAGGCTGTCGGGCGATATGGAAATCGTGTTATTTTTGTTTCTTATTTGAGATACTGTTATTGTTTTCAGATGTTTTTGTGCGACGATAGAGTCTGTGCTGTTTGCCTGTATGAATAATATATTGCAGAAAATTAAAAGTATAATCTGATAATAAATTTTCATTCTTATGAGGTGAATTCTGTTTATAGTCGCCAAAGATAGTTATTTTTATCCGGTGATAAAAATTCACTTAACCATAAGGGTTCTGTTTTCAAAAACAGAACCCTTATGGTTAAGTGAAAAATCTTATTATTGAATACCGATTTCAGAAAATCCTATGGGTTCGCCTTCGTTGACCATTTTAACTGCCCTCAAGAAAAGATAACGAGTATTTACAGGAGTAAAATATACAGACTGAAGTATAGGATTATGTTTTATATTGGAAAATTCTCCTTTCGTTATTGTTTTATCGATATTTTGTCCGTCATTACTTGTCAATAGTTCGTATGAAGCGATGAGACCTTTATTGTATTCACTTTGGTCGGGCAGATAATGGAATGATGAGACGGTACGTTCTTCTCCGAAATCTATTACTATCATATCGCTCTCTATAAAACAAGATGTAGAGTCGTTTCCGTCTGTCGCTTTTAGGATTTCGTTATCAGAAATACCTTGGATTTTAAAAGGAAAACTATTTAATTTTTTTGTATCGGTTTCGAACGAAATTTCATCGGTCTCTCCTGCATAATAAGCCTCGATATTGTTGATGCATGGGCATGCCCGGGAATCGATTATGTTTATACGGACTTTATCTGTATTTATTGTTTCGAACCGGAGTAACCGTTTATATCCGATAGTGGTCGTTTCTTCATTCAATTTTACGGGAAACCACTTGCCGTTTTTACGGTGTTCTACGGTAAATGATTTTACACGTTGCCCTAACGGGATATATTCCTGCAACATCATTCGGTTGATTTTTTTCTTTTCCGGTAAAGAAAATTCTATTGTGGCAGTTATGATACTGTCTTCAGTTGCCCAATAAGTATCGTATTTCCCGTCAGTTATGGTTTTTGCAGTAAATTTTCCGCCTCTTTCGTTAGATACCGAAGGCGTAATATCGGCTAATAGATTATTTGCTAATTGCTTTTGGATGTTTTTGTAAAAGTTTACGGCATTAGCCGAATCTACGGGATGAATCAATCCGTTTCGGTCAACAGGGAAGTTGAGCAATAGCGTTGCGTTGTGCCCTACGCTGCGGTAATAAAGATCGGTCAGTTGATCTACATTTTTCACCTGATTGTCTTCTTCGGGATGATAAAACCATCCCGGACGAATAGAAACGTCGCATTCGGCCGCTACCCATTGATCGCCATCGGCATGGCCGTATTGCAGTGTACGGTATTTTTCATAGCCGGGAAAGACTTCTCCTGTACGTAAAAAAGACCAGTTTGTTGCTCCTGCAAAACCTTTTTCATTTCCTACCCAACGACAACCAGGTCCTCCATCCGAAAAAATGATGGCCTGCGGTTGCAATTCACTCAGCATCTTATATATTTCAGGATAATTGTAATAGTTTTTGCGATCGATGGTACGATTTTCTTTCGCTCCTCCGTACCATCCGTCTCCTCCGTTAGCTCCATCGAACCAGACTTCGAATACCTCTCCGTAATCGGTCATTAATTCTCGCAGTTGTTTATGAAAATAATCTACATATTCCGGTGTTCCGTAGTTGGCTTGATGTCTGTCCCACGGTGAAAGATATACGGCAAATTTGATACCATATTTTTTGCAAGCTGCTGCCAGTTCACCGACAATATCGCCTTTCCCTTCTTTATATGGAGTGTTTCTGATACAGTATTCCGTTAGTTTTGTCGGCCATAAACAAAAGCCGTCATGATGTTTTGCTGTAAGGATAACTCCTTTCATCCCGGATGCAACGAATGTTTTTACCCACTGTTCGCAATCGAGCTTTGTGGGATTAAAAGTTTTGGGATCTGAATCTCCGTATCCCCATTCACGATCGTTGAATGTATTTAATCCGAAATGTACAAATGCATAGGTTTCCATTTTCTGCCATTCTACCTGTTTTGGCTCTGGTATCGGAAGAATTGCTTCGGGAGCTTTAACGGTCGGAGCACATGCACCGGATAAAAATAATGCGGTTATTGCGCAAAAAAGATCGATATGTTTTTTCATTGTGTCATTAAATAGGTTAAATATTATGGACAAAGATAGTCTTTTTATAAAAAGAATCCGAAAAAATACATTTCATTTTGATATAAACGAATAAGTTTCAGATATTTTTCGCTTTGGGGAGAACTCATTTGATGTTTGCGAACGACGTGGATTGTTGTAAAATATTTCTGTGTAATTTTAAACAGGGACTAAATTATCTCTATCTTTGTAGAACCGGTAATTAAAAACAAATAGGAAATGAAGTTGTCTAATAATTGGTTTACGACTGTTTCAGAAACTGAGAACGGAGCTATGGTGATTGTTTGCGGTCGTGATGATTTGGAGTTGTATGTACGTTCAGGAAAATTTAAGGAACGGGTTGAAATTTATTGGAAGTATAATGGTGATAGTAGAGGAATGCCTTGTGAGTCTGACGCTCGTGTGATGGAACCTGTACAGGATGCTCTGCAAAAGGCTATGGAAAAAGACAAACTGGCGATATTGACAGGTGTATATACCGGTGATAATGAACGGACATGGATTTTTTATACACGAAATGTTCCGGCTTTCGGGGAGATGTTGAATAAAGCTTTGTCTTCTTTCGAAAAACTTCCGATAGTGATTTATACAGAAAAAGATCCTGATTGGAATGAATATCATGAAATGTATGAGTTGCGGCAGGAAGAAGGTAGTGACGATGTGCTTGCTGATGAATAAGGCAGGGATTGATATATTGTCCGGATTTAATTTGACTTGGGCCTTGGAGAAATCAAGGTTTTTATAAAACCTGATTTCATTGTTTTTTGTACCTTTGTACCCGAAAAATATTTTTTATGACAGATACGGTTGCACAATTTGAACATGTTATAAGCATTTGTCGTGATCTGTATGCCAAAAAGCTGAAAGATTACGGCCCTTCATGGCGTATCATGCGTCCTCAATCCATAACCGACCAAATATTTATTAAAGCTAACCGGATTCGGAGCATTGAGATTAAGGGAGAATGTAAAGTCGACGAGGGGATTCGCTCTGAGTTGATAGCGATAGTTAATTATGGTATTATCGGTCTTATCCAATTGGAGTTAGGATATTCAGATGGAGAAGACATTTCTGTAGAGAAGGCTCTTGAGCTGTATGACAAGTATATGGATGAGACCAAACGTTTAATGTATGCTAAAAATCATGATTATGACGAGGCTTGGCGTAGTATGCGGACGAGTTCTTATACTGATCTTATTTTGATGAAAATATACCGTACTAAGCAGATCGAAAATAATGAGGGGAAAACACTCGTTTCTGAAGGAGTGGATGCTAATTATATGGATATGATCAATTATTCTCTTTTCGGATTGATAAAATTGGAGTATGGAGAATAAAACGGAAATAAAAGATTCATCGGTACGAAATCGGATTTTATGGCTGCTGGTAATAGCCTCCCGGTTGATTGTCGGGGCTACTTTTATCTTTTCCGGTTTTGTAAAAGCAATTGATCCTACAGGATCTGCTATTAAATTCGAAGAATATTTTTCTGTTTTAGGTATCGGATTTTTATCTCCTTTATCTCTTTTTTTCGGTGTAGTATTAGCTGCATTTGAGTTTTTGCTGGGAATAAATACTTTACTCGGTTCTTACCGCAAATTGACCTCATGGCTGGTTTTGTTGGTCATGTGCTTTATGACCCCGTTGACACTTTATCTGGCGATAGCCGATCCTGTAAGCGATTGCGGGTGTTTTGGTGATGCCCTTGTCTTGACCAATTGGGAGACTTTTTTTAAAAATGTTTTTTTATTGATTCCTGTATTATTCCTTGTTCGTTATAATAGTTTGGCAAAAGGAGTATATAATAAATCTGTTCAGTGGCTTACTGTATTATACTCTCTTTTATTTGCCCTTGCTTTGGCATGGTTTGGTGTTTATTTTCAGCCTATATTGGATTTTCGTCCTTATAAAGTAGGTGTGAACATACTGGAGGCTATATCGGGTGGAAATATCGATGCAGGTGATGATTATCTTTTCGTTTACGAAAAAGGGGGTATTCGAAAAGAATTTTCTTTAGATGATATTCCCATGAACGATACTACATGGGTATTTGTAGATCGGATAGAGAAAAAAAATATATCGGATAAAAAGAAATCTTCGATCGAGGATTTTATTATTCGTTCTGGAGAAGATGATGTTGACATAGCTCGGGATATATTGGAAGATCCGCAATATACTTTTTTATTGCTTACTCCGTCGTTAGAAAATGCAGATGAAAGTGAGATCGATAAAATAAACGATTTATATGATTATGCATTGGCTTATGGCTATAATTTTTATTGTGTGACTGCATCGTCTGATTCGGCGATTGCTGTTTGGCAGGATAATACAGGAGCTGATTATCCTTTTTATAGGATGGATGAGACTACGATAAAAACGATTATACGGGGTAATCCGGGTGTAATGCTTTTGCATAAAGGCACGATTATATGGAAACAGCTTCCTTCGCATTTGCCGGACGAAGCACAGTTGAATGATGAGATAGAGAATCTCCCGATCGGGCGTACATGGGTATATGACGGATCGAAAAATTTGGGAATATTGGTATCGATTTATGCCGTACCGATGTTTATTTTGTTGTTGACTGAAAAAACAGTTGCCGCTATTATCGGCAAAATACGAGAAGCCCGGCAAAAGAGGAGAGAAAAACGCTCTTCTTCGGTATCTCCGGAAAAACAAGAGTAATAGTTATTTTATTATATAACCACACAATTAATATTTGTTATGAGAAAAAACATTGTTGCAGGTAACTGGAAAATGAACAAGACGCTTCAGGAAGGTCTTGAATTGGCTAAAGGTATTGAGGCTGCTTTGGCAGGAAAAACTCCTAATTGCGATGTGATTATCGGTACTCCTTTTATTCATTTAGCCTCTGTTGTAGATGCTATCGATACGAATAAAATAGGTGTTGCTGCAGAAAACTGTGCAGATAAAGCTTCTGGCGCTTATACCGGAGAGGTTTCGGCCCAGATGGTTGCTTCTACAGGAGCTAAGTATGTAATTCTCGGTCATTCAGAACGCCGTGCTTATTATCATGAAACTCCGGAAATTCTGAAAGAGAAGACAATTCTTGCTTTGGCTAATGGTTTGACTCCTATTTTCTGTATTGGAGAAGTGCTTGAGGAAAGAGAAGCCGGAAAACATTTTGATGTAGTGAAAGCTCAGATAGAAGAATCTTTATTTAATCTGTCTGCAGAAGATTTTGGAAAAATCATATTGGCTTATGAACCGGTATGGGCTATCGGAACAGGAAAGACCGCTACGGCAGAACAGGCTCAGGAAATACATGCATTTATCCGTAAAACCATTGCCGATAAATATGGAAAAGAGGTAGCCGAGAATTGTTCTATTCTTTATGGCGGAAGTTGTAAACCCTCTAATGCGAAAGAGTTGTTTGCAAATAAAGATGTAGACGGCGGACTTATCGGAGGAGCAGCTTTGGAAGTCGATTCCTTTATGGGCATTATCAATGCATTTTAAATAATTAAACAGGCTATAAACTGCAAAAGTAAGATAGAATGCTTACTTTTGCAGTTTTCTTATCTGTATAAAGCCTATGAAAAGAAAAAGTGTTTTATCGATCGTTTTATTATCGCTTGTAGGTTGGTGTGGTGCATACGCTCAGGTGCAGGTAGCAGATACTTCAATTGTTCAGTCGTTAGAGCGTGTTACCGGAAATGCACGTGTCCGTTTGTTTCAGGATGCACGTCTTACCGATCGTCTGGCAAGGCGGACAGGTAATGTCGCTTTATCCGGAACATCATCGAGAGATATGAATTATGTAACAGTCCGCGGGTATCGGATACAAGTATTTTCGGATAATAATCAGAGAAGATCCAAAGATGAAGCTTATCAGAAAGCTTCTATGATAAAAGATGCAGATCCGGAATTGTCCACTTATGTTACGTTTACATCTCCTTTTTGGAGACTTAGGGTGGGGGACTTTCGTTCATTTGAAGAAGCGAATCTCAAGCTGATCGAATTAAAGAATACATTTCCTCAATTTCGGGAAATGCGTGTTGTGAAGGATATGATCCGCTTAACACGTATTGTAGAATGAAGATTATAAAGACTTTGGTAATATGCAAAAGGTACAGGACCGGTTGTCTGATCAAGAAAAGGAAGATTTGATAGCCGGACATTATAAAAGTATATTGGAGTTATTGGGTGAAGATGTAAACCGGGAGGGATTAGAAAAAACACCTATACGAGTTGCTCGTGCTATGAAATTTTTAACGAGCGGTTATAGTCAGTCGCCTGAAGAGATTCTCCGTTCGGCTATCTTTCATGAAAATTATGGAGACTCTCAGCGAATAGTTCTTGTAAAAGATATAGAGTTCTATTCTTTGTGTGAACATCACTTGCTCCCTTTTTTCGGTAAAGTGCATATCGGATATATGCCGGGAGATAAGATTGTGGGTTTGAGTAAGCCGGCGCGGCTTGTTGATGCTTTTGCGCGGAGATTTCAGGTCCAAGAGCGTATGACTCGGGAGATACTCGATTGTTTTGATTCTGTAATCGAACCGTATGGGACTATCGTTATGGTAGAGGCGCGTCATCTGTGTATGCAGATGAGAGGGGTTGAGAAACAGAATGCATTGACTACGACTTGTTTGTATTCTGGTAATTTTAAGGACAGAGAATTGAGAGAAGAATTTTTTTCGATGTTACGCAATCGTTGATATGAAGGGATCGTTTGATCTAATTTAGATATTAAGCGGTTAGTATTCAAAAAGTAACAAAAGCAGGATCAGAAAAAGGTGAAAAAATAATATTTTGCATTTGCACAACTCAAAATAACGCTTTATATTTGCAGTCGCAATTGCGAAAGTAGCTCAGTTGGTAGAGCATAACCTTGCCAAGGTTAGGGTCGCGGGTTCGAGTCCCGTCTTTCGCTCTGATGTTTTTTACGGAGGTGAAAAATTTGAATTGATAATTTTATGCGAAAGTAGCTCAGTTGGTAGAGCATAACCTTGCCAAGGTTAGGGTCGCGGGTTCGAGTCCCGTCTTTCGCTCCACGGTTTTTCCGTGACAGCGAGTAAGCCCAAATGGCGGAATTGGTAGACGCGCTAGTTTCAGGGACTAGTGTTTATTGCGAACGTGCAGGTTCGAGTCCTGTTTTGGGCACGCTTCAAAAACAACGATGTCCGGGTGGTGAAATTGGTAGACACGCTACTTTGAGGGGGTAGTGATCATTGGATCGTGTGAGTTCGAATCTCATCTCGGACACTAAAAAGGTTCTGCAAACTAATTTGCAGAACCTTTTTTCTTTTTAGAGAGAGTTTTTATTCCTGATAAGGAATATTGGTTTGAAAACTTTCTTAATGATTCTCGAACAGCAAGAATCCTGAAAAGCTGTTGTATTTCTAAAACTTAACAGCTACCTTTGTCTTTATATATTGATTAGAAAGAGTTTGTAATTAACCGTAGTGTATTTTATGTTAAGAATACTATTCTTTTTTTACCAGTGGCTTATTGCATTTCCTATTTTATTAGTATTGACTATAATAACAGCATTAGTGACGATTGTCGGCTGTTTTATCGGAGACAGTAAAGTTTGGGGATACTATCCGGGGCGCATTTGGTCTCAGCTTTTTTGTTGGATCTCGTTTGTGCGAGTTAAAGTAAAAGGTCGGGAAAATATCGATAAGAAAACTTCTTATGTTTTTGTAGCAAATCATCAGGGTGCGTATGACATTTTCTTAATTTATGGCTTCTTAGGACATAATTTTAAATGGATGATGAAAAAAAGCCTCAGGCGTATACCATTTGTCGGAAAAGCTTGTGCTGCAGCCGGACATATATTTGTGGATCGTTCCGGGCCTAAAAGCATTCGGGAAACATTGGATATGGCAGAACAGACGTTGAAACACGGCATGTCTTTAGTTGTCTTTCCTGAAGGATCACGTACATGGAACGGGAAACTTCAGCGCTTTAAAAAGGGGGCTTATCAGTTGGCTATTGATTTGAATTTGCCCGTAGTACCTTTAACGATTGACGGATCTTTTTCTGTGTTGCCTCGTTCGTCATATTTGATAAAACCGGGAAAAATGGTTTTGACTATTCATAAACCCCTATTCCCTGACCCTGTTTCAGGACATGATATTGAAACGCTTATGAAAAAATCATACGAAGCAGTAGAGTCAGCTTTGCCTAAAGAAGAAACATCCTTGTAAAAAAAACTTAATCGAAAGTAAAAAGTATCGGTATGGTTTTGTAATAGAGAAATAAATTCGCACCTTTGCAGCGCAATAAAAAATTGTCCTGTGGTGTAACGGTAGCACATCGGATTCTGGTTCCGCTTGTGAGGGTTCGAATCCTTCCAGGACAACATGGATATTTATAACCCGCTTATTATCAATTGAATAATAGGCGGGTTTATTTTTTATTGAAATTGTTGACGATTTTTTTATCTTTTTTATTTGCGGAAGTAAAAAATTGCTATTCTGCTTTCAAGATCTGAAAACAATTATTATAATTTTGCAAGTCAGCCATAATGATGTTGCAGTAAATTTGATATGAGTAGTTATTGGGCCTTTACAAGTTATCGATAATAAACTAATAGAGTTGTAAACTTCTTATAATATAATTTCTTGAATATGATAAGGGCGATATTTTTAGATGTTGACGGTACGTTGGTAAGTTTTGATACTCATCGTGTGCCTCAGTCGGCAATAGATGCGTTACGGCAAGTCCATAATTCGGGGTGTAAAATTATTATCGCAACAGGACGAGCTGCAAGTGATTTGCATGAAATAGAAGAAGTCCCTTTTGATGCTGTAATAGCCCTTAATGGTTCGGATTGCGTCTTGAGAGACGGTACTTCCGTGTCTAAAAAACAAATTTCTGATAAAGATTTTCAGAAAGCTTATGCTCTTTCTCGACAATTTGGGTTTCCGATAGCCGTTGAAACGGATAACGGGATTTTTGTCAATGAGTTGAACCCTATCGTTATAGAATTGGCGAGATTGGTAGATCATCCTGTTCCGCCGGTCATCGATATAGAAAAGGAGTTTATCGAAGGTAAATGTTGTCAGTTATGTTTTTATTGTGATGAGGAGACAGAAAAAGAAGTTATGGCTCAACTTCCGAACCTTTCCGCTTCCAGGTGGCATCCGATTTTTGCAGATATAAATGTGAAAGGCGTTGATAAAGCATCTGGTATTAGAGAATTCGCTTCTTATTATGATTTCGATATTTCGCATACAATGGCTTTTGGAGATGGGGGAAATGATATTTCAATGCTTCGGGAAGCCGGTATAGGGATAGCTATGGGTGGGGCTGCCGAGTCTATACGAGCGGTGTCCGACTATGTAACAGATACGGTTGATAATGATGGCATTCGAAATGCGTTAATTCATTTTGGCATTATTTAAAAAGATCGGAAACTTTTTTGTGACATTGTAAAAATATTGAAAAGAGAAGATTGTGTTGCCTGATAGCTCGTTTTTTGATCTTGTTTGGGAGTGTTTGTAGAGTTCAGCCTCTTCAAATTTAATATATGGCTTTTGATAATCGATATTTATTACAGTTGTCTGTTATCGGTCAAAAAATCATATATTTCTTTTGCATAACGCCTTCCTACCGGTATAGGCCTTGATAAACCTCTTAGCCATATTTCTTGTTTAGAAAATCTTTGTATGCGGTTTATGGGTATGAGGAATGAACGGTGTACTCTTAAAAAAGTGTTTTGTGGTAACATTTTATGAATGCTTTTGATGTTGAGCCGTGATATTACGCTATTGCCGTTTATTCTGTGTATTTTACAATAATTTTCTAAAGCCTCGATATAGAAAATATCAGATAGCAATATATTTATGTTGTTATATTCCTGCTTGACAACGATTGTCTCTTGATCATTTTTGTTGTTCCATCCCGAAATATTTCGTATAGCTTTTTCAATTGCCCTGTCGAAACGCTCGTAAGCTATCGGTTTATGCAGGAAATCTACCGCATCGAGATTAAAGCCGTCAAGAGCATATTGAGCATGAGCCGTAGTAAATATCAAACAACAGTTATGAGGTAGCTTTTTTGCGATTTCCAATCCGTTAAGACCGTTCATCTCTATATCGAGAAATACGATGTCAGGTTTGTCTTTTTTTATTTCTTCTAATCCTATACGAGGCTCACAGAAAGTTTTTAACTCAATGTTCCCTTTCCTTTCGCAAAATTGTTTGATTACCAGTAGTGCGATCGGTTCATCATCGATAGCTATGCAGTTGATTTGCTTCATATTCGAGACAATTGTATCGTTAATTTAACCAAGAACTCCTGCTTGTTATCATCTTTTTCGGTGACAAGGGTGAAGAGTCCGGGATAGAGCATTTGCAAGCGTTTTCTACAATTTTCGATGCCGATAGATGATTTACCTTCTTTTTTTTCTTTCATGATAGAGTTACGAGTCTTGAAAAGCAAAACACCATCTTCGACTATAATTCGTATAAGTATGGTACAATCTTCAGAAGACGACGTCCCGTATTTAAAAGCATTTTCGACAAATGTAATCAGTATCATAGGAGGGATAAGAACGTGTTCTTCATCTGTACGGCTTTCAAAAATGACTTTTGTATGGTGATTTAGTCTGAGTTTTTGTAATTCTACATATTGCCGGATATATTCGATTTCGTTATTTATGTTTATTTTTTCTACCGAAGTATTATCATACATGTATTTCAGGATATTCGAAAATTTTACAAATGCAGATTCTGTCAGATCTGATTTAGTGATGACCAAACCATAAAGCGTATTGAGCGTATTAAATAGAAAATGTGGATTTATCTGAGCTTTATACATCGCTAACTCGGCTTTGTTTTTTTCTGCTTCAATTTCTTGTTTTTGTAACATTTGGCGGAATAGTTCGAAGGTTACTTCAATGGCTAAACTAAATCCGGATACGATCAAGAAGAAAAACCATATGGTTTGGGCGTGTAAGTGACGGCGAAAATCTATGGGTAATTTAGACCCGAATTTATCGGATATGGGGAAATGTGTTAATAGTTCTGTAATCAGTGTCAATATGATGATCAGGATAATGATATGTAAATATTTTCTTTTTAAAAAAAGCGAGGGAATATTTGCTTTTCTGTAAGTGAAATAAAGTAAATATAAGTATAAGACTAATGTTCCGACAAAAACAGGTTGGGTTTTAATCCATTTGTCGACCGGAACTAATAGGATAATCAATGGCAAGATAACCAAGCAGAAAAGTAGATCGACATAGTGTATTATTTGAGGATACCGTATAAATGTATAATATGCAGTCTCCTTTCCTTTAGCTTTGAAATTTTTAAATAGCATCAGGGTATTAATATATTCGTAAAATATCAAATCTTTATCACAAAGATAAATATTAGATGCTATACCTCAAAAATTGCCTATTGTCGTTAATCAACACTTTTCTGTCGTTAATCAACACTTTTATAATATGTAGCAAAATCCTTTTATTTTTGCCATTACTTGTTTTGTATCTCATTATGTAATGTAATAATTAATCAACTATACTCAATGAAATACCTCATTATTCCTATTTTATCGGGGCTTATACTGCTCTATTCGTGCGGATCTCAGCCTCAGGAACAAACATCTGCTAAGTATAAAACTTTGAATGTCGGATTCAGTAATCAAACGCTTAAGAGAGATTATACCGCTACGCTTCGAGGGCGGCAATATGTGGAGATACGTCCACAGGTAAGCGGTATAATCACGAAAATTTGTATGAATGAAGGGGATGTCGTACATAGGGGACAAGTTCTTTTTGTTATCGATCAAGTTCCGTATAAAGCTGCGCTTGAGACGGCTATGGCTAATGTGAAGAGTGCCGAATCTAAACTTGCGACAGCAAAACTTACGGCTGAAAGTAAGGAAGAACTGTTTCGGGAGAATGTGGTTTCTGAATTCGATTTGCAAACTGCTCGTAATGCTCTTGCCGAAGCTCAAGCTGCACTTGCTTTGGCTCGTGCCGAGGAGATAAATGCCCGTAATAATCTTTCTTATACAGAAGTAAAAAGTCCGGTAGATGGAGTAGCCAGTATGATTCCTTATCGAGTAGGAGCTCTTGTCGATAGTAATATTTCAGAACCGTTAGTCACGGTTTCTGACGATAACGAGGTCTTTGCTTATTTTTCGATGGACGAGAATCAAATTCTGGATCTTGTGCAACAATATGGTTCGCTGCAGAAAACAATGGAGCAAATGCCTGAAGTAGAATTGATGCTCAGTAATGGTAAAGTTTATCAATATTCCGGTAAAATTGATGCTATTAGCGGAACCGTTGATAGCGGGACGGGTGCAGTAAGTCTTCGTGCTTCATTTAAAAATCCGGATAAATTGTTGCGTAATGGTGGTAGCGGAAAGGTGATCGTTCCTACTCATCGAGACAGCGTAATCGTTATTCCTCAAACTGCCACTTATGAATTGCAAAATCGCATTTTTGTCTATAAAGTAGTTGACGGTAAGGCAAAATCTGCTCCGATTGAAGTGTTCCGTTTGAATAACGGTACGGAATATATTGTCGAGTCGGGACTCGTTCCCGGTGATGTTATTATTGCCGAAGGTGCAGGTCTTGTGCGAGAAGGAACGGTAATCGATTCTCATACTTCCACTAATGAATAATCCGCATTATGAAAATCAGAACATTTATTGACCGGCCTATTTTATCGGTTGTTATTTCGGTTGTTATTTTACTTGTTGGATTGATAGGGCTTTCGCAGCTTCCTATTGAACAATTTCCTGAAATCGCACCTCCTACCGTCAGTGTTTCTGCTACTTATACAGGAGCAAATGCCGAGACTGTGCAAAAGAGTGTCATTGTTCCTCTTGAAGAGGCATTGAACGGGGTGGAAAATATGATGTATATGACTTCGTCTGCAACCAATACCGGTTCGGCACGAATTACTATTTATTTCCGTCAAGGTACTGATCCCGATATGGCGACAGTCAATGTCCAGAATCGTATTGCAACGGCACAGGGATTATTGCCTGCAGAAGTAACGAAGGGTGGTATTACTGTGCGTAAGCGTCAGACAAGTAATATTAAAGCATTAGCCCTTTATAGTCCGGATAATTCGTTTGATGAGAGCTTTCTTAATAATTACCTGAAGATTAATATCGAGCCGCGTCTTTCTCGTATTGCCGGGGTGGGTGAGGTTAATGTAATGGGATCGGATTATTCTTTGCGTATTTGGCTTGATCCCAGTAAAATGGCTAAATATAACCTGATGCCGTCGGATATTGCTGCCGTACTTGATGAGCAGAATTTAGAAGCTCCTACCGGAACACTTGGTGCGGAATCTGGAAACACATTCCAATATGTCCTGAAATACCGGGGACGTTATGAAGAGGAAAAAGATTATGAAAATTTGGTAATCCGATCTTTAAAAAGCGGAGAAGTCCTTCGTTTGAAAGATGTAGCACGAATAGAATTAGGTTCTAGGTCCTATACTTATATAGGAGAAGTAAACGGACATCCCGGATCTAACTGTATGATTGCGCAAACATCCGGCTCTAACGCCAATGAGATCATAGAAGAAATAGACAAAGTGACAGCAGAAATATCGAAAACTTTGCCTAAAGGTATGGAGTTGGTAGACCTGATGAGTTCTAAAGATTTTTTGGATGCTTCTATTCAAAATGTGATAAAAACGCTTGTTGAAGCTATTTTACTGGTGATTTTGGTGGTGTATGTGTTTTTGCAAAGCATGCGTTCTACTTTTATTCCGGCAATCTCGATAGTTGTTTCTTTAGTGGGGACATTCGCTTTTTTATATGTAGCGGGTTTTAGCTTGAATATGTTGACCTTGTTTGCATTGGTATTGGTAATCGGTACTGTGGTGGATGATGCGATCGTTGTCGTAGAAGCTGTTCAGGCAAAATTCGATGAAGGGTATAAATCTTCATACCGGGCTACGATCGATGCGATGGGAGGAATTACATCTGCATTGGTAACGACGACATTTGTCTTTATGGCAGTCTTTATTCCTGTCAGTTTTATGGGAGGAACGACCGGTACGTTCTACACGCAATTCGGCTTGACGATGGCTGTTGCCGTAGCGATCTCTTTGGTCAATGCCTTGACGTTAAGTCCTGCCCTTTGTGCATTGATTATGACTCCTCATGAAGTTGCAGGCGATGGGAAGAAAATGAGTTTTTCCTCTCGTTTTCATATTGCATTCGACAGCGCTTTTCACCGTTTGGTACAGAAATATAAAACGGGAGTTTTCTTTATGCTGAAACGGAAATGGTTGGCTTTGGTTTTATTGTTGGTGGCTTTTGCCGGTTTGTTTATTTTGATGAAAACGACTAAAACCGGACTTGTTCCGCAGGAAGATATGGGGACTATATTTGTTGATGTGCGAACTTCACCGGGAAATACTTTGGAGGAGACGAAAATTATTATGGATGAAGTGGATAGACGCATTAGTGATATTCCGCAAATACGAATGTTTTCTAAGGTGACGGGTAACGGAATGATCAGCGGACAAGGATCGTCTAACGGTATGTTTATTGTCCGTCTGAAACAATGGGACGAGCGTCAGGAAAAAGAGGATGAAATAAATGCCGTTATTGATGAGATATACCGGCGTACAGATGATATATCCTCGGCTCAGATCATGGCTTTTGCCCAGCCTATGATCCCGGGATATGGAGTGAGTAGTGGTTTTGAAATTTATGTACAAGATCAAAAAGGCGGTTCTATAGAAGATTTGCTGAAATATACGAGGCAAATGATTGAGAAATTGAATGCACGACCGGAAATCGGACGTGCAACGACCTCGTTTGATACCAAATTCCCTCAGTATATGGTCGAGGTCGATGCTGCTCGCTGTAAGCGCAACGGAGTATCTCCATCTGATGTGTTAAATACTTTGTCGGGATATATCGGAGGTAATTATGCCTCGAATATGAACCGTTTTTCAAAACTTTATCGTGTAATGGTACAGGCATCTCCTGAGTTCCGGTTAGATACAGAAGCGTTGAATAATATGTTCGTTCGTAATTCGGATGGAGAGATGTCTCCTGTCAGCCAGTATTTGACTTTGACTCGGGTATATGGCTCTGAGACTTTAACCCGTTTTAATCTTTTTTCCGCTATATCCGTTAATGGAGCGCCTGCTACCGGTTATAGTTCAGGACAAGCTATTCAGGCGGTACGTGAAGTTGCCGAAGAAACATTACCTGCCGGTTATGGTTTCGAGTTTGGCGGAATGTCGCGAGAAGAATCTTCAACAGGAAATACGACTGTATTGGTGTTTGTCATTTGTGTAGTATTTATTTATTTGATTCTGTGTGCTCTTTACGAAAGTTTGTTTATTCCTTTGGCGGTTATTCTATCAGTACCGTTCGGATTGGCCGGAAGTTTTCTTTTTGCCAAAATGTTCGGTTTGGAAAATAATATCTATTTGCAGACAGGTTTGATCATGCTGATCGGTTTGTTGGCAAAAACAGCTATTTTGTTGACAGAATATGCTTCGGAAAGGCGTCATCAAGGGATGAGCATTACACAAGCTGCGGTGTCTGCGGCAGAAGTGCGTTTGCGACCTATTTTAATGACCTCATTGACGATGATCTTCGGTATGTTGCCGTTAATGTTTGCTTCGGGGGTAGGAGCAAACGGAAATATTTCTATCGGTGTCGGGACGGTAGGCGGTATGTTGATCGGTACTATAGCCTTGTTGTTTATCGTACCGGTTTTGTTTATCGTGTTCCAATATCTGCAAGAGAAAATTATGCCTCAGCGTAAAGTATCGAAATTGGAGGAGGAGAACTAATTGAAAAGAAGATTCGTATGAAAAAAATAATAATATGTATATCCTTGATCATAGGAACGAGCGGATGTTCGATATATCGGAAGTATAAACAACCTGACATGAAAACTGTTACAGACAGTCTTTTTCGTCATACTCAGGAACAAACGGATACAGCCTCGATAGCAGCCCTTTCGTGGAGAGAAATTTTTACAGATTCGCAGTTACAGCAGCTTATCGACACCGGATTAAAGAATAATACCGATTTAAACATTGCCCGATTGAAAGTGAAGGAGGCAGAAGCTTTGCTTATGACTTCTCGACTTTCTTATTTACCTTCGATATCGTTATCACCGCAAGGTACATTGAATAAAGCAGAAAAGTCTAAACTCACTAAAAGCTATAATTTGGCTGTTTCTGCAGATTGGGAAATCGATATCTTCGGCCGTGTGACGAATGCCAAAAGAGAGGCAAAAGCCGTATTAGAACAGAGTGAGGCTTATCGTCAGGCTGTACAGACTCAGTTGGTCGCTACTATTGCCAATAGTTATTATACGTTGTTGATGCTTGATGAGCAGCTTGAAATCAGCAGACGTACTGCTGAAAATTGGAGCGAGAACTTGCGTGTGATGAAGGCGTTGAAAAAGGCCGGACAAACGACTGATATGGCTGTTGCTCAGACCGAAGCGAGCAAACTTTCTGTGGATGCCTCCTTGCTTTCGATAGAGCGTCAGATTACAGAGACGGAGAATGCTCTTTCTGCGTTGTTAGGTTCGACTCCGGGAACAATATCCCGTTCGACTTTGAAACAACAAAAATTCCCGGATACACTTTCGGTAGGCATTCCTTTGCAATTATTGCACCGTCGTCCCGATGTCCGTCAAAGCGAGGCTGCTTTAGCTGCAGCGTTTTATGTCACTAATCAAGCACATTCGGCATTTTATCCTTCAATTACATTGAGTGGTTCTGCAGGATGGACAAATGCCGCAGGAGCTGTTATCTCTAATCCCGGACAGTGGCTATTTTCAGCCATAGGCTCATTGGTACAACCTCTTTTTAACCGGGGGCAGAATATTGCCAATTTAAAGGTTGCCAAAGCTCAGCAAGAAGAAGCATTGCTTTCGTTCAAGCAAAGTTTACTTGATGCAGGTACAGAGGTAAATGATGCTTTGTTACAATGGCAAACGGCGCGTAAACGTCATCATCTGAATAAACAGCAGATTACCTCTTTAGAATCGGCAGTTCGTAGTTCAGAACTGTTGATGCGTTACAGTTCTCAAAATTATCTGGAAGTCCTTACCGCTCGTCAAACTTTGCTGCAGGCCGAGTTGGACGCGGTATCGGATTGTTTTGAAGAGATACAAGGTGTAATTAATCTTTATCATGCTTTGGGAGGAGGTATCGATTGATAGGTTTATATAAGAATAAGTTGGAGTTGTAGTCAGATTTAGAATCTGTCTGAATTTTACTTGGGTCAGGTTTGAGATTTCCCTTCGAGGACGTTTTTCAGCTTTTACGAGGAGGATAGCGGGCTATCTGACGAGTGAAAACGGGAAAACAGACCGGAGGAAAACACAAAAATGACCTGATAATATTTTTTGTTGGAAAATTTAGATAGGCTCTTAGATTCTGTTTCTCTGAAAAAGAGTTTCTGAAAAAAGTGCATGTGCGATTAAAAATCCGCATGCACTTTTTTGTGCTGTTAGGTTGATGAATAGCTTTTCGGTAGATTATGCAAATATGAAGTTTGTGAATACTTTTTTATATTCCGATTAATTTAAATTTCAAGAAAATCACTCGTTTTATCTGTTTTTAATTTCCCATTATAAAGACTAATGTGCTTATTATCTAACTATTATATCTGAGATAAGATGTGCTTTTTAGGGTGTATGGGATTTTATGTTATGAAATGAGAAAAAAAGAGGACGTTATTTTTATTCACAAATAGCGAACAAAGGTTTCGTCTATAATGTTATCTAAAAAGAAAACATCTTAAATTATAAATAACAAAAATTGAATTATGAATACGGAAAGATTTTTTTTATCATGAATTATCGGTTGAGCGGAAATATGAGAACCGTGATGATAGTCTATTAAGATTGCTATTTAGCGTGAAGTGCGTCTTCGGTTATTTAAAAGTCAAAAAATAAAATCCAAGATATAATAATTTTATCGAGTTATCTATTAATATTTTTAATTATGAAAAAGTCTATTATCTTATCAGCATTTGTGATAAGCGCGTTTGCAGCAAATGCTCAGACTGACCAGACTGCTCTCCAAGGTACTAAAATAGGAGATAATTGGTCTATAGAGTTCAAAGCGGGTATGGTAACCCCTTTGACACACAGTTCTTTTTTTAAAGATGCCCGTCCTACTTTCGGACTTGGAGTAACTAAACAATTAACTCCGATTTTCGGAATGGAGTTTCAGGGTATGGGGTATATAAATACGACAGATAGTAAAAATGCTATCGATGCTTCTGACGTCAGTTTGTTGAACAAATTTAATTTGATGAATCTGTTCGGAGGCTATCCCGGTACTCCCCGTTTATTCGAAATTGAAGCGGTGGCCGGTATCGGTTGGATGCATTATTATGTAAACGGTTCTGATGACGATAATTCTTGGTCTACCCGTTTCGGGTTGAATCTGAATTTTAATTTCGGAGAAACGAAAGCTTGGACTTTAGGGATTAAACCTGCTATTGTATATGATATGGAGGGTGACTTTAACAGGGCAAAAAGCCGCTTTAATGCGAATAATGCATTTTTTGAATTGACAGCCGGGGCAACTTATCATTTTAAAGGTAGTAATGGAAAGCACCATTTTACGAAAGTCAGAGCTTATAATCAGGCCGAAATCGATCAATTGAACGCTTCTATTAATAATCTTCGTACACAAGTAAACGAGAAAAACAGTGTCGTAAACAATGCAAATCAAAAGATCGGTATGTTACAGCAAGAGTTGGCCGATTGTCGCAATCGTCCTGTAAAAGTAGAAACTGTGGTAGAAACCAGCCGTATTCCGGAATCTATCATTACCTTCCGACAGGGCAGATCGACAGTTGACGCTTCGCAATTACCTAATGTAGAACGAGTCGCCGTTTATATGAAAAAGCATGCCGAGGCAAATGTGATTATCAAAGGTTATGCATCTCCTGAAGGAAATCTCGAATTCAATAAGAAGCTGGCTCAGGCTCGGGCTGAAGCAGTAAAGAACATTCTTGTGAAAAAATATAAGATCAATGCAAATCGCATTACGGCAGAAGGGCAAGGAATCGGAGATATGTTTACAGATCCGGATTGGAATCGGGTAAGTATCTGTTCTATTGTAGAGCCTTGATCGGTTTCATTGAAAATGAAATCATCGGTTACTTTTTTGAAAAAACTCCTCGTATTTAAGGATACGGGGAGTTTTTTATTTTTGAAATGTATTTTGAAAGGAGGCTTGTCAATCTTATATTGATGAAAATATCAGGATGAATTATCTTTGTATTCTTAAAAAGAAAAGATGCGGATGGTTTTATTTAAAGATGTGACATTCATCTATGACGGGAAACCTCTGATGACTCATTTTTCGGATGAGGTATCTTCAGGCGAAAAGGTTGTCGTTTATGGTGCTTCGGGAACGGGGAAAAGTACTTTATTGAGTAGTATTGCAGGGTTGGTGCAGCCCGATGAAGGTGAAATATGGGTTGGAGGACAATTGCTTACCGGTACTACTGTATCGGATATTCGTCGTCTTACGGCTTGGGTACCTCAGGAGTTTACTTTACCCTATGACACTGTAAAGGAATGTGTGTTTGCGCCTTTCAAACTCCGGCAAAATAGGAATAAAATACCGGCAGAACAAACCGTTTTAAATATATTCGGGCATTTGGGACTGGAGCAGGAGATATATACAAAACATCTTGTCGAGATTTCCGGAGGGCAACGTCAGCGAGTTATGATCGCTATTGCGGTCTTATTGGATAAACCGCTTTTATTATTGGATGAGCCTACGTCGGCTTTAGATTCTGATTCTATTGAAAAGCTGATCGCATTTTTGAAATCTTATAAGAGTATGACAATGGTTGCCGTATCACATGACGAGCGGTTTATCCGGGCGTTTGATCGCAGTATAAAAATAGGAGAAGAAAGATGAACGGAATTGTCGATATCGGTTGGGGCAGCATGTGCCTCGGTTTTTTATTATTGTTGATACCTGTGACGGCATTGGCCTATTATCGTACGGGATTGGTGAAGGATACGCTCATTGCGGCAAGTCGGATGACTTTACAATTGTTTTTGATCGGTTTTTATTTGGAATATTTGTTTACATGGAATTCGGCATGGATCAATTTGTTGTGGGTGATTGTTATGATTTGTGTAGCTTCGTGGACGGTATTGGGGCGGACTAAATTACCGGTAAAGCAGCTCTTTATCCCGGTAATAGTTGCGTTTTTTTGTTCTATCTGTATTATAGATGTCTATTTCTTAGGAATAATTATAAAGTTAGATCATCTGTTCGAAGCACGTTATTTTGTTCCTGTCAGCGGTATGATACTCGGCAATATGCTTTCGGCCAATGTTATAGCCCTTAATGTCTTTTATGGAAGTCTTGACCGAGAACGCCAGCTTTATTTTTATTTATTGGCAAACGGGGCGACACGAGGTGAAGCGACAGCGCCGTTTATGCGTGAAGCGTTGATAAAATCATTTAATCCGACTATTGCATCGATGGCCGTCATGGGGTTGGTTGCTTTACCGGGGACTATGACCGGTCAGATACTGGGCGGAAGCAGTCCCAATGTTGCGATCAAATACCAGATTATGCTTATGATTACGATCTTTTCTTCGTCATTAATATCTGTCTTATTGACACTTTGGGCAGCTAAACGCCGTTCGTTCGATAGCTGGGGGATTAAAAGATTCTGAGGATACCATTGTGTCTGTATTTGGAAGAATGAAGTAATTCTATTTATTTTTGTCGTAGCAAAGATTGAATTTTTTGCATCGGAAAATATTTGTCGATTTGAAAATTTTTGAATTTGAAATTGTAATTTTATGTTGTCTTATTGTCTTGATTTATAGGTGTGTTATTGAAATTTTTAAGTAAAAATATAAGTAGAAATGTTTCAATTATTTTAAAATAGTATCTGAAATAATTTTTTAATTCAGATTTTATAGCTACTTTTATTAACGAAAAGACATGAAAGCATAGGCTTCAGAGTGTTGTTCTGGAGTGAAGGTATAGAAACCTCCATTCCCAAAAGCACTCATGGAGATGATGTGCTTTCATGTCTTTTCAGTTATACCAGAACGGGATGGAGGTTTCTTTTTATTTAATGTTGATCTTAAAGCAAATGGAAAACTTCGATCTTGACGGTGAGCTGGATAAATACCAGCCTATAATGTTTAAGTATGCTGTCTCATTGACGCATGACTATGATGATGCGTTAGATATTGTACAGGATGTAAATTATCAAATTCTTAAAAATAGAGACAAATTCGAATCACGGCAGTACTCTTTGAAAATATCTTTTGTTTTTATAAGAAACCGTTTTATTTCTTTAATGAGAAAGAGCAAAATTTTATATATAGAACAAGAGATGGAGTATAATGTTCAGGTTGAAAATAATATGATCCTTTATGATTATGACTATATCTTGAATTTAATAAATAAAATGGATATTCCGACTCGTGTTTTGATTGGACTTTTGATACAGGGTAAAAGTTATAAAGAGATAGGAAATATTCTCAACATGAAAGAAGGTACAGTAAAAAGTAGAATTCACAATATTAGAAAAAAGATTAAGAATCAGCTTCCTGAATATTTTCAATAGTACAGAAAAAGGTTTAATATAAAAATTTGGATATGTGTAATATAGATAGGATAACGAACTCGATTCGACGTGAGTAAAAATTATATATAAGCTTGTTTTTGCTGTATTTATTCCTTATATAGAAGTTGTATAAATTTTTCTTTAAAGAAAATATTTATACAACTATTGATGATAATATTTTATAAAAACAAAGTGGAGCTGGAGGGATTCGAACCCTCGTCCAAACGAGGAACTAATGAGCTTTCTACATGCTTATCTTCGCTTTGATTGTCGGGTATGAACAAGACCGAAGCCACCAATTCATACCTTAGCCTTTAAAATTTCATGGGCGGCACAAGGCCGGCTACCCACTATTTCCGATATTATTGCACCACCGTTTCGGAACGCTTCGGAACAACAGCAACCGGGTGATGTCTTGTCTCCACAACTGTTGCGGAGATTAAGCTAATCTACTATACTTCGATTAAGCAGCAAGAGCGTAGTTATTTTCGCCAGTTAAATTTTTGATGTCTGAGATTATAGAGCAAGCCATCCACGCTCTGCATGCTTACACACCATTTCTACCCGCTGTCAAAACCGGTCAGCCCCGTAGATTTGTGTACCGTAAAATATTATTGATTTTTACGGACTACAAAGATATGCTTTTTGATAATAGTAGCGAACAGAGTTTTAATTTTTAACTTTTCAGCAACATAATCATTTTTATTGCCAAATCAAAAAATACGATCTTTCCGTTTGCATTTTGCGATATGTCCGATTCTGCCTTGCTCAGTTCATTCATCAATGAAATAATATTACGTTCGTGTATGAACGGTGCGAAACGTGTGGAAAACTGTTCTTCCCTACTATTTAAATAGCTGATTTCGGGAATATGAAGATTATAAATATAATTTTCTCGTAACATACGTTGAGTATAAGCCAGAAAACGTTTTTCTTTTTCTCTTCCCATATCGGCGGCCTCTTCACTCCAGACCTTTAAATCTTTTATTTTTCTGCCGTAGGCCAGACGCATGAGGCGTACGAAAAGATCGAAGAAATATTGGTTTTCTTCTGAGAGCTGTATCGTTTCCAGTGCTTTAATAAAATTTCCGTTTGCAATGTGTGCCACAGCATCGGCATCTTGTTGTCCTAAGGAGTATCGCCTTTGCAAGGTTTCCGATATTTTTTCGGGTGAAACGACCCGCATATTAATGCGTTGTGAACGGGAGAGTATAGTACCCAATATTTTATCGGGTTGATTGCTGACCAACAAAAAAACGGTCTTTTCGTAAGGTTCTTCCAGTATTTTCAGCAATTTGTTGGCACACACGGGATTCATTAATTCGGGTAACCAGATAATCATGATTTTATAATCCGATTCATAAGTTTTGAGACTTATTTTCCGAATAATTTCACGGCTTTCGTCAGCATAGATGCTTACTTGGGAATTTTCCGCATCGATATAAGAAAGCCACTGTTCCAATGAAAGATACTGATTCTCGGAGAGACATTTGCGCCATTCATCTATATAGTCGTCGCACAAACGTTTTTTCTTTTTTTCATTCTTATAAATCGGAAATACAAAGTGAATGTCAGGATGCATGACCGAACTGAATTGTTTGCATGACGGACACACACCACAAGCATCATCTTCACCCTTGTTCGTGCATTGTATATATCGGGCATAAGCAAGAGCCAAAGGTAATTTCCCGATTCCCTCAGGCCCGCAAAACAGTTGGGCATGAGCTATTTGTCCGGATTTTACAGAATGTATCAATCTTTTCTTTACCTCATCTTGTCCGATAATATCTTTGAAAAACACGATAATTACCTCCTTCTTATTGTTTTAATATACTTGCCGTGCTACACGTTTTATACTTTCGGTAGCCATCATCGAGTAAAAGTGGATGCTTGGTACACCTTTTTCTTTTAGTTCCTTAGCTTGTAATATACACCATTCTACGCCAACCTCTTTAGCCTCTTCATCGGTTTTGCATTTTCTTAATTCAGAGGCCAGTGCCTCAGGAAGATCGACGTGGAAAACCTTGGGCAGAACCGTAAGTTGATTGCGGAAGTTTATGGGTTTGATGCCCGGAATAATGGGTACATCGATACCTTCGCTCTTGCAACGATCGACAAAAGAAAAGTATTTTTCATTATCAAAAAACATTTGCGTTACGATATATTCTGCTCCTGCTTTTACTTTTTCTTTAAGCCAGAAGAGGTCCGAATCAGGATTGGGAGCTTCATCATGCTTTTCCGGGTATCCTGCTACACCATAAGAAAACGGAGTATTTATGAGGGACATTTTGCTTCCGTCCAGAAAGTATCCTTCATTAAACCGGTTTACTTGGGCCTGCAGATCGATAGCGTGCGCATGCCCTTCGGGAGTCGGAATAAATCTGTTTTCATGTTTTGCTTTATCTCCTCGCAAAATCAGCAAGTCGCATATTCCCAGAAAACTCAAGTCTATCAAGGCATATTCCGTTTCACTTTGAGTAAATCCGCTGCATATTATATGGGGAACAGCGGGAATTTGATATTTATTCTGAATAGCGGCAGCCACTGCAACAGTTCCGGGTCGGGTGCGGACAGTCACACGTTTATATAATCCCCCTTCCATATCTTTATATAAAAATTCGCTTCGATGGGTCGTGATATTGATATATTTGGGATCGAATTCCCGTAATGTATCTATCGTATTGAAAACTTTTTCGATACTGTTCCCCTTCAGAGGGGGAAGCACTTCAAAAGAAAATGCGGTCGTAGGACTGTTTTTTATTAAATCTATGACTTTCATTGACATGCTATTTGTTTTTCACAAAAGTAATATTTTTAGGTAATATGTCTATACAAAAGTATGAAATATAGATTTGAGAATAGATTAATTGTGAAATTGTGTTTCTGATATTTCGATTATTTACTATAATAATTAAATATAGTTAATTATATGTCGATTTTTTGTTTATTTGTTTGCGTAAATAGAAATATGCCGTACATTTGCAATGTGTTTTTCATGGTATTAGATTTAAGGTTAACGAAGATTGGTTGTCGGGATGACAACCATTTTTTTTATCTCTACTTTTCAGTTTGCTAAAATCAAAAAATTAGTTCTATAGCTTGTTTGAATTTCCTGATAGCGAAAAATTATTCGGTTCTCTTTGCGTTTTCTTTCGGTCTGTTCCCTTTTGAACAAAAATATCCGGAAATAGTCTTTTGCTACCGAGACAGGTAACTGGGCATGTTTGCTTAAATCGATTTTGTAGGATGCCGTTTTTTTACTTTGCAGAAATAAATTGTCAGTTTAATTGAATCAACAAGATTATTTTAATGTAAAATAGGGGAGGATATGCTCTTAATTTGCATTTAATATTTTTTTAATTATTTGCTAATACGAATAACTTGAAAAAATTAATGCTTCTTTTATCTCTTTGTAAAACAAAAAGGCTTGTTGCAAAAATGTCGTATTATGCGTATTGACAATCAGTAAGAATTTAATGTTTAACTAAAAGTAAATCGAAATAACATGAGAAAGATGTTACTGACGGTATCGCTTGTTTTTATTGCTTTTATAAGTGCTTCGCAACTCAGAGCAAATAATGAAGCGAATACTTTAACAGAAGGAGTAAATAACCGCTCTTGCGAAAAAACTTATCGTTTTTTTACGGATGAAGATTTGAGGAATGTAGAAGCCTCTGCTAAAACCGAATGGGGTACTAAAATTGTCGGTATGTTGAAAGAAAGAGTCGATGAACGTGTCCGTTACGGTTTTGACATTCCCGATAAATCGACTGGGCGTAGTCAGAACTATATTTGCCCTGTACATAAAAAGCTGTTTAAATTCGAGCTTGACAAGCCTCATGACCACTATTGTCCCGATTGCGGAAAATCTTATAAAAGTGACTTTTTCGATGCTTGCTGGCGCAATATCTATCAGCATAATATGCAATATTTTATTGTCGATTGCGGTTATTTATATTTAGCGACAAAAGACAAAAAATATTTTGATTACCTAAAGGAAATCTTCTTGGAATATGCCGATAAATATCCGCAATATCCGGTTTATACAAAAGAGCAAGTTGCTAAATCTTATTATCTGGGCAGAATGTTTGAACAATGGTTAGAAGATGCCATGTGGTTTTCCGATGTTTGTCCGATTTATGAAATCATAAGGGATGGTCTGACACAGCAAGAGAGAGAAAAAATAGAGAAAAATCTGTTTCAGGAAGCTGCCGATATGATTACGGCCCGTCGTGGACAGCACAATTGGCAGGCTTGGAATAATGCTATGCGAACATCGTTGGCTGTAACCTTAAAAAATGACGAGATGATGGATTATGCGGTTAACGGCAGTGTCGGCTATATCGAAGAGTTCAAAAAGATGGTTTATGATGACGGCTGGTATAAAGAAGCTTCGCCCGGGTATCACTATTTCCCGCTTAAGGCTCTTTTGCAGACGGCAAATGCAGCAAGGGCTTGTGGTATAGATCTTTATAATGAGAAACTGAAAAGTATGCTTACGGGTGTTGTTAAAGCAATGTATCCGAACATGACTTTTCCTGCTCATAATGACGGGGGATATATGTCCGATATTTCAAATCAGGATTTTTTATATGAGATGGGATATTCCCGTTTCAAAGATCCTTTTATCTTGCAAATCTTAGCAAAAGTCTATGCGACTAAAGATCGGAATTCGGCATTGGCTTTACTGACGAATGTCGATATTAAACCGGATAAGACGCCGTTGAAACAAGATAGTTATCTGTTTGATGATACGGGAATCGCAATTTTGCGTTCAGGAGATAATACATTGGTCTTCCGTTATGGTTTTAGTGATGGAGGGCACAGTCATCCCGACCGGCTTTCGGTTACGTTACACAATGGAGAGAAAGAGATTCTTACCGATTGCGGAACGTATAGTTATGCACAACCGGCCTATTTAGGATGGCAAAAGCGGGGATTGTCTCATAATCTCGTGTTGGTCGACGGCCAAGATATGCAGATCAGGGGAGCTAAGACTGCCGGTCGTTTATTATCGTTCGATCCCGATAAAAACGGGGGAGTTGCTTCCGCTGTATTGGATAATAATGGTTATCCCGGAGTGAAGTTGACACGTACGGTGAAACTTGACCGCAATAAATTTATAGATCGGTTCGAGGCGCAGTCTGAGGAAGAACACACCTATGATTATGTTCTGGCTTTATCTGATAAGCCGGAACTCGGAGACGGCTTTGTAGATGCTCGTCTCGAAGGTAAATCTCCGGCTTATGAATTTATAAAAGGAGTAAAATCGAAAATTTACAAGAACGGTATCGTGACCTTTAAAGCCGGAACAACTAAATTTGAGATTAAGAATACCTATAAAACTCCTATTGAAGTTTTTTGGGCAGAAGCACCGGATATTATGTACGGTAGTTCCGAGAAAGATACGCATACAATAAAATCATATATGCTTGTGGTGCGGACCAAGGGAAAAAATCTTTCTATAAGTAGTGATATAATATTGGGTAAAAAGCGTTAGTAAAACCGTAGCGCAAAAAGTATTTGTTAATAGAAGATTTCTGCTGATTTTAAGAGCCTGAATTTTTCAACAAAAAATGACCTGATAATATTTTTTTGTTGGGAAATTTACGGCAAGCTTTAAATATCACGTAGATATTGAGTTGGTAAAAGACTGTTCAGAAAATAACTGATAACTATTTTCTGAACAGTCTTTTTATATAACAGATTATCGATATTGAAGTAAATTGGTCTAATTGTTATATTAATTGACAGATTTTTTGCAAAAAAAGAAAATCGGTATTTTTAATTTTGTTATAGTTTTATATCAACATGAAATTAGAGTTGTTTCATTTTGTTTGACAAGTATGTTCTAATTAAATGTATAAAATCAAATTATAAGATATCATGAAAAAATTGCTCGTTTTACTTTTATTTTTTATCCCATTCGGATTATTTGCTCAAGAATCGGTAACACGAAGTGAAGATGGTAAGAGTTTGATCGTTCAACCCAAAAAACATGTAGCTTTTTTTGATGCTGACAGTGTGAGAATATCTATGAAGATGTTTAATGATTCGTTGGCAACATTAAAATATATTATCTCCTCAAGAAATGTAGAGGATACTACAGCTTTTCTGTTGACAAGAAAAATTCCTAAAAATTATCGGGAATGTATCGGTGAAAAACTGCCCGATTTGGAGATTGAAGATTTAGTCGGGAATAAACTAATGGTCGGGGAAAATAAGAATATCTCATTAATTGTTTTTTGGAGTATCTATTGTCCTCCCTGCATTAAAGAGCTCAAAATATTAGACGCTCTCAGCGAAGAATATCCCGAGACCGATATTTTTGCCATTACAGGTAATAGTCGGGACACAGTCCGTTCTTTTATGCAAAAGCACAATTTTAAGTGGGAAAATATTCATCTTATCCCGGATTGCAGCTATGAGGAAAAATATCCTATTTTCAGCGATATACAAGTCATTCCGTTTAGTGTGATTGTAGATCGTAATTTGGTAATAAAAGATATATTTGTCGCAGAAGGAATGCGCAGGATGCTGACCGTTTTGGATTCATTGAATGAAGAATATGAATAAATCTATGAGAGTTAATTAAATATTGGATATCATGAAAAAATTGCTCGTTTTACTTTTGTTTTTTACCCCATTCGGATTATTTGCTCAAGAATCAGTAACGCAGAGTGAAGATGGTAAAGGCCTGATCGTTCAGCTGAAAAAACATGTAGCTTTTTTTGATGCTGACAGTGTGAGAATATCTATAGAGATGTTTAATGATTCGTTGGCAACATTAAAATATATTATCACTTCAAGAAATGTAGAGGATACCACAGCTTTTCTGTTGATGAGAAAAATTCCTAAAAATTATCGGGAATGTATTGGAGAAAAACTGCCCGATTTGGAAATTGAGGATTTAGCCGGAAATAAACGAACAGTCGGAAAAAATAAGAATATCTCGTTAATTGTTTTTTGGAGTATTTATTGTCCTCCCTGCATTAAAGAGCTCAAAATATTGGATGCTCTCAGAGAAGAATATCCCGAGACCGACATTTTTGCCATTACAGGTAATAGTCGAGACACAGTCCGTTCTTTTATGCAAAAACATAATTTTAAATGGGAAAATATTCATCTTATCTCGGATTGCAGCTATGAGGAAAAATACCCGTTCTTTAAAGAAATACAAATAGCTCCGTTCAGTGTAATTGTAGATCGTAATCTGGTAATAAAAGACGTGTTTGTCGCAGAAGAAATGCGCCGGATGCTGACCGTTTTGGATTCATTGGATAAAGAATCTGAATAACAATCTATGAGAGTCAATTAAAATATGATATATCATGAAAAAGCTGACAGTTTTATTCTTTTTGTGTATTATACCTTTTATTGCAAATGCGACCATTTCTGAGATGAGTTTTGGAAAGTGGAATATTAAGTTTGATGATGAGACAAAACGAGCGGAATTCGTAAAAGAAGGTGTGACAGTGCTTAAAGATGTCAAAATAAAGTTTAAAAATGGGGATGTACTTTTGGATGCTTCTTCGTATAATTCTGTAAAAATAAAACAAGAGGATATTGTTGATGAAGTGGGTAAGGCCCGGAAATTTACCATTGAATATACCGGCAGTGAAGATTCGGATAACCCCATAGTCTATCAAAATTTTTATTTATATGACGGACAAGATTACTTTCTTACCGATGTAATATTGCAGTCTCCGGACAATTCGATTATATCAAGCAATTATATTGCGCCTATCAGTACCGAAGCCGATAATCTGTTTTTACCTGCCGACGTTAATAATCGATTTATAACAGTTCCTTTTGATAATGACGGGTTTATAACGTATACTTCTTATCCTTTGAGCTGTAGTCAGACAGATCCGGAGTCTTTGGCTATCGGGCGTGTTGCCCGAGACTCTGTTTCGATGGAAGTCTCGGCAATATTTAATGGTGAAACACAGTTGGGGTTGGTTATCGGCTCTGTCGATCATGATACATGGAAATCTGCTGTCAGGATAACCGGAAGCCCGCTGGCACAAGGTAAGATCACCAATCTTGAATGTTTTAGCGGTGTTACGCATCATATAACGCGCGATATGATAGATGGTGTATTAAAACCTCATGGTGCTGTAAAGGGACAGCAGGTAAAATCTGCCCGTATGATTGTGCATTATTCCGGTGACTGGCGTACCGGATTGGAGACTTTTGGTGATGTATGTTGTGCAATCGCTCCGAAAAGAAGCTGGGATAAACCTGCACCTTACGGCTGGAGTAGTTGGGGCGGCATGGGTACTGAGATCAGTTATGATGGTGTTGTGTCGGTATCGGATTTTATAAAGGAGAATATTCAGAATAAAGGCGGATTCGGTGATGATGGTGTTATCTTTATCAATTTAGATGCATCTTGGGATAAACTCGATTGGGATGAATTGAAACAGTTTGTAAAGCACTGTGAAGCAAACGGGCAGATGGCCGGGGCTTATTGGTCTCCGTTCTGCGATTATGCGGGAGTAGAAGATCGTGCCGTAGAAGGAAATAACGGGTATGTGTATGGACAAGCATTATTGAAAGTTTTCGGTAAGATTAAGTGGGAAGCCGGTGCAGCGTGTATGGATCCGACAGCCCCGGCTACACTTTCCCGCATCAACTTTTTTATAGATAAATTTAAGGATGCCGGAATCAAATGTTTGAAATTGGATTTTTTGAGTAACGGATCTATCGAGGCAGATAGTTATCGTAATCCGAAAGTTACTACGGGCATTCAGGCTTATAACTATGGTATGAAGCATTTGAGGGAACGTGCCGGAGACGATATTTTTATCATCGAGTCGATATCTCCGCTTTTTCCTGCCAATTATGCCCATGCCCGTCGTATCAGTTGCGATGCTTGGGGAGAAATGTGGCATACGAGTTATATGATGAACAGTTTCTCTTTCGGCTGGTGGCTTAGTCGTGTTTATTGCTTTAATGACCCGGATCATTTGGTAATGGGAGATCGTAGTGAAGCGGAAAATATATCGAGAATGACAACCGGAGCAGTAACCGGATATTGCATTCTTGGAGATAATTTGTCAACAAAAGGAATTGCCGTCGGTTCGAAAATCAGTCAGGAAAAAGCCATAAAATTTTCTACTGTTGAGAAAGTAAATGATGTCATACGTTTGGGAAAATCTTTCCGTCCGGCTTATGGACATAAATTGTCGGGACGTAATAATTCAGTCGATTTATTTTATCTCGAGACCGAAGATTCCTATTATATTGCTCATTTTAATTACGAATCGGGAGATAAAACCGGAACTATCGATTTTTCGTATATGAATATCGATCCCGAAAATATAGATGTTTCTAGAAGTTATGAGTGTTGGACGGGTGAGGGTGTTACTCTTAATGAAAAGGGACTTGAGTATTCTTCTCCGAATAATATGGCGAAGATATATAGGCTTTTTAAAAAATAGTGTAATACAAGAATAGTAATGAGATCCTTGTTTTTATTATGCTTAAATATAAGTTTATGAAAAATACTTGGGTTATAATAGCGTCGTTTTGAGATTTTAATTTCTGATTGCAATGAATTTGCTATTATTTGATTAAATATTGCTATGTTTTGATGTGTAAAATATATTCTTTTGTACAACATAAATAAAACATGTTTTTGAGTTTATAATCGCTTGTTATTGAACAAGAGTTTGAAGATAAAAAACATAAAAAAACGATTATTGAGTTCTTTATTAAATGAAAATATAGTTTGTTGTAAGTCATTTGAAAAATGATGTGTGTATATTTTTATATAGAATAGTAATCTTTTTTACGTCAAGAATAGTTTTTCATGGTATTTTAGATTTAAGATTAAGGAAGAACGGTTGTCGGGATGGCAACCGTTCTTTTTTGTTGAGGATAGGCGGCTGTGTATACTGAAAAATTATAGAAGAATAATCTATCTTTTATTTTATTCTATATCTTTGTTTTGATTAGAAAAATAAGATGTGCATTGGTCGCAATAATTATGTAGAGGATATAATAAAGAGTAGTCGGTCAAGCTTGGACGGCTTTTCTCGATTATATACCATTATCCGATACGTTGATAAATGATTTACGTCCGTTTTTTTAGATATTCAGGAAAATTATTAGACAGGCTCTTAAGAAAAGTAAGGAGGTAGAAGATGTTTAGGCTGTTCAAAGAAATAAGAGTAAAGATTTTGATTGGGTATTTGTTGCTGATAGTAATAGCCTTTTTTTCTGTGTTCTTTTTATTCGATAAATTTTCCCGCCTTTCTCTTCCCGATGAGGAAGAAGAAGCTATGCGAAGTAAGCGTTCTCTAATTAGTGAGACATTGGCATTATTATATGAGTCGGAGGGTGACTTGCAAGCATTGAGTAGCGGACATGTCCGCAATAGCAGGCATTATCGTCAAACTTTTGATAAAATGTACCGAAATTTAGACTCTTTGAAACAGTTGGTTACCGATACGTTACAAAAGCAGCGGATGGATAGTATTATCGTGCTTTTAACCGAGAAAGAATCTAATTCGTTGGCATGGTTGAGATTACGCCGGAATGCAGATGTCGGTAATTTGTATGAACAAAACATTCAGAGAGAAATAACCCGTAGGGATTCGGTAGTTAAGTCGGTACAAATCAGGAAAAAAATTGTAGTAAAACAAGATACCCTCACGGTCAGAAATCCGAGAAAAAGTTTCTTTAAGCGTTTGGCAGATGCTTTTTCTACACGGAAAGAAGATGAAAATACGGTGTATAGTCAATCTCAGCAATTGATTACCGATACGGTTGTTCAACCTTATAATGCAGCAGATACGATTGCCAATATATTTTCCGATATACAGTATGCCGTTTTCGATCAGCAAAAAGAATTGCAGAATCGGGTTACTCGCAGGAGTGAGGCTCTACGTTATAATAACCAAATTTTGTTGGTCAAAATCAATAATTTGGTAAGAGCTTTCGAACAAGAAGAGTTAGACAGATCTTTGGCACGTTATCAGGACAGAGACCAGGTGATGAGGCATTCTGTACAGGTGGTGGGAGGTATTGCCGTGTTCTCTTTGATTTTGATAGTTCTTTTCATCATTTTTATTTGGAAAGATATTTCCCGGAGTAACCGTTATCGGAGAGAACTTGAAGAATCGAATCGTCGGGCAGAAGAATTATTGAAAAGCAGAGAACAGTTGATGTTGACTATTACACATGACATTAAAGCTCCATTAAGTTCGATTATCGGTTATATCGATCTTTTATCCGGACATATTCGTGAATCCCGGGCAAAATATTATTTGGAGAATATGAAGAGTTCATCAGATCATCTTCTTCAATTGGTAACCGATTTACTGGATTATCATAGACTGGATTCTGATAAAATGGAGATACATGATGTGCCGTTTGAGCCGTATCGTTTTTTTTGTGAGATAGGAGATAGTTTTATACCTGTAGCAGGTAAAAAGAATTTAGAACTGATAACCGAAATCGATAAAGATTTGCAGGGCGCTTATCTGGGAGATCCTTTCCGTATTCGGCAAGTTGTAAATAATTTATTGTCGAACGCTATAAAATTTACAGAAAAAGGCTCAGTTGCATTGCGAGTCAAGCTATTAGGTAGTCGGTTGAAAATTCAGGTAGAAGATACCGGTATGGGAATTGCGGAAGATGACCGTGAACGCATTTTTAAGGAGTTTACGAGACTTCCCGGAGCGCAGGGTGCTGAAGGTTTTGGTTTGGGATTATCTATAACAAAAAAACTGGTCTTGCTTCTTGGCGGAAAGATTTTGGTCGATAGTACGCTCGGACAAGGAACATGTTTTACGGTAATTATTCCGTTTAAGAAAACGGATATGGCAATACCGGAAGAAACAGCAGAAGAAAGTGCTGTGCTTGATATGGGAAAGAATGTTCGTTGTTTGTTGGTAGATGATGATCGTTTGCAGCTTGAGCTTACGGCGTCATTGATGAAACGTTATAATTTTTCTTGTGTCTGTTGTGAACATCCGAAAGAGGTGCTTGGCTTATTGTCAGACCAAAAGTTCGATTTTGTATTCACAGATATTCAGATGCCTGAATTATCCGGCTTTGAATTAGTTCGTTTAATTCGTGCTTCTGATTTGCCGGAAGTTCGATCCATTCCTGTTGTAGCATTGACTGCCCGGTCGAATATGTCTGATAATGAATTTCTATCAGCGGGTTTTACGTCACATTTAAACAAGCCTTTTACGGGAAAGGAGTTATATGATCTTGTAGTCCGATATTATCCGGATTATATTTCTGATTTATATACGGAAGAAACCGTTCATAATCCAGAGGAGGAACTTCGTTTTTCTGCGTTATTGGCATTTGCAGGAGATGATAAAGATGCGGCGAATGAGATATTGGCATCGTTTGTCTCTGAGACAAGGCAAAATTTGGAACGTTTCAAGAGTGCTCGTCAAGATAAAGATATGAGTACGATATCTGCTGTGTCACATAAATTGATACCGCTATTTACATTGTTGGAACATCGAGAGTGTACCGATATATTGATTGAGTTGGAGAAAATTAAAGGAGAATTCAATTTCGAGATTGATCAAAAATGCCAATTTGTAGAAACTTATATTGTAAATACGATTTCAGAGGCAGAACAGTACATTACCCTACACAATTGAGGAAAAAATCTACATGTTATGTGTGGAATATTCCACATTTGGTAGGATGTATATTAATTGCGTTGTTTTGTAATCATTTGATAATCATTGTGTAATTGTTATATATCATTTTCTTGGCATATTTTTGGAATATTATGTTGGTGTGTTTATGAATAAAATACCAATATAATAAACTAAAAAATTGATGATTATGAAAAAGATGATTTTTAGTGTTGCTACAATTCTGTTTTTAGGTATTACAACAACAATTTGTGCTCAAGAACCGGTAAAAAAAGATACGACCAAGACCGAACCTGCAAAGAATTTTGCTTTGATGGACGAACCGGTGAAAAAAGATACGGCCAAGACCGAACCTGTAAAGAATTTTGCTTTGATGGACGAACCGGTGAAAAAAGATACGACCAAGACCGAACCTGCAAAGAATTTTGCTTTGATGGATGAACCGGTGAAAAAAGATACGACAAAGACCGAGCCTGCAAAGAATTTCGCTTTGATGGACGAACCGGTGAAAAAAGATACGACCAAGACCGAACCTGCAAAGAATTTTGCTTTGATGGATGAACCGGTGAAAAAAGATACGACAAAGACCGAGCCTGCGAAGAAATTTGCTTTAATGGATGAACCAGTTAAGAAAGATTCTACTAAAACAGAAAATCCATCTCCAGCGCCAAAATCGGTTTCTATTGCATAGATTTCTGACTATAAGTTAGACAAAACATAGCTCTCCAGTAAGTAAAGTGTGTAATGTAATAATAGGTTAGCTTCAAAAACGATTGCATTACAAAATAATAAGTTTCGATAAAAGTATGTGCTTTTTCTGCTTTTGTCGAAACTTATTTGTGAATCTACATAGATTCTGAGAGTATTGAAAAAAGCCATATCAACTCTATTTTGAGAATTGATGATGGCCTTTTATAAATTAAATTTTCAATAATTCGATAATTACAACGGCATATTTCCATGCTTTTTAGGCGGATTAGAAACAT